>QWCN01000510.1_pt1 | contig 68235 bp, 87 predicted proteins | sample 1972711 | NCBI WGS metagenome assembly QWCN01 (sample SAMN09866707, study PRJNA288562) | Human gut metagenome isolate term1_stool, whole genome shotgun sequencing... | isolation source: gut | host: Homo sapiens | place: USA: California | reverse complement strand
GGTACGAGCCGAAGAAAAAGTGGCGTAAAGAATAAAAGACACAAAAATGCCCTCTGAAAAACTTACCGTTTCTCAGAGGGCATTCTCATGTCTCTCTTTGTGAATAATCGCCTGATAGTATCAAAGCAGTATCACAGAGCCTTTCGACTCTCAAAATATTGCGTTGCATCAATTCTTTTCAGAGTTTGCAGATTACTCGAGCTCAACTTCTGGCAGGGGATTTCTGGTTATACCATACCGTTTTTAACCTTTTGAAAAGGTCTGTTATTCTTTCTCGTACCATACGTTTATTTGAGTGTCTAAACTTTTGATGTCGATTTGATGCCGGTCACCTTTCAGGCGGGTTTCTTGGCATCCAACGCTTTGATTTCTTCGAGGGAGAATTTCGTGTACTTTGCCACGGTTTCATACGGCACATCATCGGCCAGCATCGCCAACGCACACTCTGTCAAGAATTTTTGTTCACCCTCACGAAATCCTTCTTGCCATACTTCTTCAAAAGGGTCACTCATATCTGTCGCTCCTACTTATGCGGACTTCTTGCCGTCCAAGGATCTGACTTCTTCGACGGTCAGGCCCTGCGCTTCGGCGATTTCTTCATAGGACAGCTTGCCACCTAAGAGCAGCCGCTTGGCCGCTTCAATAGCATTCTCCCGCGCGCCTTCAATTTTGCCCTCAAGCTTGCCATCTTCTCTTACTTCTTCAAAAGCTTTGCACATAGTTGCCACTCCCTTCGTGTCTTCTTTGAAATAGCGTACCCGCTGCGCCAGCACCGGATAGTTCATATCGTTCGGATTCGTGCAGGTGAAATCCTGCATCAGCCGGCCCAGCTTGGTGTCATCCTTAACTTGCGAGTTCACATAGATAATATGCGCCCCGTCACCAAATTCTTTCCCGGTCTCCCGAATCATGCGGTCGATATGATAAATCGGAAGGCCAGCCTTCAGAATATCATTTTCCGTGATGAAAATGACATAGGTTTCATACAGCTGGTCGTAGCGATCGCCCGGGTTCGTGATATTGGCATCCATCAGGCCGCTGTTATAGCGGGCTCGTCTGACCTCTGCACCACGGTCGTTGCGCTGGATCTCAATGTTATAAGCCCGGTTCTGCTCATCCACAGCCAAAATGTCCAAACGAGCCGAGCGGCCTTGAATGTTGTTCAAGCCGTACTGACTATGAACTTCACGAATCGTCAGGTCATCACGATCCAGAACCACCTGAAGCAGCACCTCAGAACAGCCCTTGTCCTCGAAAACCTTCGTCATAAAGTTGTCGTCAAGCAGGCGAAGACCCCGAAGCCGCTGCAGGTACTCTTCATGTCTGCGCTCAAAATCAAGGTCACGTTCCGTTTTATTGTCTGCCACCTGTTCACCTGCTTTCTATCAGACACATGAATGAATCATTTGTCATATAAAGAATACCATAAACCCGCACTTTTTTCAAGAAGGCTCCCATGTGCTTTCACAACCGGCTCATGCAAAAAGGGAGCAGGTATCCAAACCCACTCCCCTTTTGCTCACTTATCCGACCTCGGCGGCTCCTTTGTCGCTTTGTCGAATCCAGTTCGGTTCCTCGTCCTTGGTTCCGGGTTTTCCTCCCGGACTATGATTTCGTCCAGATCACAACCCAACGCTTCACATATCAGATCGAGATGATCCAGGTTTATTCTGTCACAAAGTTCGTTATAGTAATCACTGACGGTGTTTGGACGAATCCCCGTGGCGCGTGACAAGTCTGCTTGTGTCCATCGAAGCTCGCCTAACTTCTTGGACAGTAAAATTCTAACCATACTCGCTCGCTCCTTAACTAATGAATAGCACAAATCACACCTCCTTGTCCTCAAAATGTTACATTATAACGTGTTTCGGTATTTTCTACCAGTTTATTTTGTCAAAGAACCACAAAAGCAAAAAGCACCCCCACGGCGAATTATTTAGAGTTCCGTCTAAATTCGCCGTGGGGGTGCTTCAATTATTTGCCCTGAGTGCTCAACTCGGCCAGCTGTCTCTGGTCGGCTTCCCTATAACGCACATCTACGCTCTCCAGAGCCGCTAGATGCCGCTTCAGTTCTCCATTCCAGAAAATCTGTCCGGTTTCGCTCTCCATCCTCTCAATGCCAGCACAGATGCAGAGAAGCAGGTCGTACTCTGCCTTTCGGCTGTCCATCTGAAGGATGTACCGTTCTTTCCGCTCCGAACTAGCCTTTTCCCGCCGTTTCTCGGCTCGGTCAGCTGCGCCTTTAATGAGAAGCTGGTTCACTGTAAAGCTGATTGCGCCGCCGATCAGCGTTCCAAGGAACGCTATTGCGGCCAAAGCCCATGCAGGAACCGTAATGGTAAGTGCTTCTGTTGTCTCTGCAAGCACTGATGTCCTCCTTCCTCACTCCTCGGTCATCGTCAGCTCAATCCACCTCGTCAGGGGGAGCCGGTCTAAGAACCATCCAAGCATCCGCTTAAACATTCTTCATAACCTCCAGCCCTTTTCTGGTCGCATCGAAGGTCACTTGAACGACCTTGCGAATCAGTTCATCGGTCACAAGGAACCGCAGCGGTGCAGGAACACGTTCTCTGAGCCACGCCACAACAACCGCAAGCCGAGCCTCGCCCAGCTTGGTGCCGACGAACTCCTTCTCGGCCTTGTCGATGGCTTCCAAGGCCCACTCCGCCAGAAGGGATTTGTACCCCAGCCGAATCATGCACAATGCCACAACCACAGCGGCCAATACCAGAACCGCCCAAACAACCATAGTTTCGCTCATTTCAATGCTCCTTTCTTAGAACAGCTTTGCCAGAGCCGCCTTGGTCTTTGCTCCCACGATGCCATCAGCTGTAAGGCCATGGCTCTGCTGGAACTTCTTGACCGCGGCTTCCGTATTTACCCCGAAGATTCCATCCTGCGAAATACCAAGGACTCCCTGCAGAACAACGTTATAGATTCTCTGGGGGAACGCACTGGTTGCTTTCTGCAGATTCGCAGGTCCGAAAAGCTCTGCCGCCCAGTTCGAGGTGTAGAGCGTGGAGCCGGGCGTGTTGGGGATGTCGGCATACTGATGAACCGACACATAGCCAGTTTTCACGTCATTGATGCGGATTTCCCAGTGAAGATGGCTTCCCGTGCTATGCCCGGTGCTTCCCTCCACGCCGATCAGGTCACCGGGCTTGACCTTCTGCCCGGCCTTGACGTTGATTTGGGAAAGATGCCCGAAATACATGAAGTAGGGGCTTGTCCCGATACGGATCACGACACGCTGCCCGAAGCCCTTCTTCGGCAGCGTTGCGCACTCCCATCCAGAGCGCACCACCGTGCCGTATACCGGGCAGTACAGGCTTTTTCCGCCAATTCCAACAAGGTCATATCCTTGGTGGTAGGTTCCATCAGTCCTCAGATGCCGGTATGCTTGCGATACCCGAAATGTGTTTTTGTACGGCGAGATCATCTTGTCCACCTCCTGCCAAAAAGAAAGACCGCCCTGGAAAATCCCAGAGCGGCCCGCCGTCCCATATTTTTTCTTAGTCCTCGGTCACCAGTTCTTCACAGCCGGAATCAACCAGCAGTTCCCGAACCTTCTGCTTCAGCTTTGCAGGAACATTTGCGTAAGTCTTCTTACCCAGAATGATCTGCTGACACCACAGCATTGCCATCATTGTTTCACCCTCCTTTCCAAATAAAATTTTGCAAAGAAAATGAGCGAAGATGTCCTGCGGCTTACGCATAGACTTCTTCACTCATTTCCAGCAGGCAGTCGGTCAACATCTGCACCTGCTTCTGCAAGCCCGCACAGGTCTCAACCAGCTGCTTCATATCTGCAACGGTGTGTCCACCGCTGTCACCTGTATCATCACCGGAGCCCGGATCCTCGCCGCCGGTATTGCCGGGGTCAGGCTCCGGCTTATCCACCGCTTCGCCAGCTTCCAGCTTCTCCAGCAGTTCTTTATACTCTGCCTCGGTGATTTCCTCGGCATCCACATCGCCGTCATACACGGCCCCATTGGGCGGTTCATTCAGCCATGACGGGTGATAAATCGCACTGCCATCCCTCGGGCAGATGAACTCTGCCTGTTCCGGGGTGGAAATCATCATAACGCCACGGGATGCCAACCACCGCAGGAACACGGCGTTGACATCAATGACCTTGCCGTCAGCAAAGATTGCATAAAAAATCATGCGTACACTCCTTCCATTCGATATCCATGGAACAGCCGCCAGTACAGCGACAGCATCTGCTTTCTGGTGCGGTATGCGTCGGCTTGGTAGGAGTTACCGAACCACGCCGCAAAGGACGAAAACACATCGTCCAAGGTCATAATCCCCCGGCGAACCATCCCAGCGAACTTTTTCAGCTTGCGCCGCATCCGAACGATACCGGCCCGCACGAGGTTCTTCACCAGATGCCCTGTGTCCGTTACCCTGTAATAGATCTGCAGGAACTTCATGCCCTTGGAGGCTTTCGTGATGGCTGTTTTCTTAGGATTCATCGCAAGCCCGACTTTGGCGGCTTCTCCCTTGATGGTCCGGCCAATGACCTTCAGTTCCTCTTTCGAGGGGCCAGCGGCCATAGTATCGTCCATGTACCGCTCATAGGCTCGGATTCCCAGCTTGTCCTTCACGGCATGATCGATGCCGTTAGGAATCGCCAGAGCCATGATCTGGGATTCTTGGCTTCCCAAGGTCATTCCAACACCCCGATGATGCTTCAGGTCATCTGCCCTTTTCAGCCGTTCAGCTTCGTCCGAGATGCCCTCCAGTTCGCTTTCCTGATACATCCGGGCCACCTTCATACCAAGGCCCTGAAGCATCCGGTCCGTCTTGCACTGCCGGAAAACACGCAAGCAGTCTTGGTGCCGGAGGCTGTCAAAGAACTTCTTGAAGTCCCCCGTCATCAGGTAGAACGCATTTCCGTGCCGGTTTGCCAGCTCATGCAGGAACATTTCCAGCCGGTTCCGGGCATCCGTAACGCCGCGGTCTTTCGTGCTGGCCGGGTTATCTCGAATAAGGCTTCGTTCCGTCAGGGGAACGAGGCAGCTGTCGCACAGACACCCCTGCACAACACGGCAGTCGATCATAACCGCATGGATTTCCCGCAGTTTTCCCCGCTCATGGAGAAATATCTTCCGAATCGTCATATCCACGTCGAGCTTTCCTGCCCGCAGTGAATCCTTCATCCGCTTCAGCTTCAGGATGGCATGGAAAAGGAACCGCTGTACGTTTCCCTTCCACTCCACGCCTTTCCGCCGCTTCCGCAGCGATTTCATAAGGTTCTGAATGGTAAAGACCCACTCAAATTCTCCGAAGGGGGTGACTGCTCTCAGCCGTTCTTCCCGGCATTTGATTTGGTCGAGTGCCTTGATACGCATTTCCGCATAGGGGGTGCGCACCTCCAAGGCAGATGCTATCTGCTCCCGCACGGGCTTCCCATGCCAGAAGCAGCGGCGGGCGGCATCATTGGCGGCTACGGTCAGCAGTTCCAGATCTATGCTTCCCTGCTCCCGCCATGTGCCATACGCCTGCGCTTCTCGTTTTGCGGCCTTCCGAGCTTTACTCCGCTCTATCCTGGCCTGTATCTGTTCTCTGTTCGTCAAATGAATCTACGCCCTTCCTGCTACTTATTGTGTGCGCTCTAAACAAGTTTGCGAAGCGGTGATGAAACAGGCCCTGCACATGACCTGCCATGAAAGAATCGTCCCGCCGCTCCGATCAGGGACACCGATACGGTGTGCCAGCCTTAAAGCAGGCCAGCCATCAATTTACCGCCTTTGCAGACGGATGGTTGCACATTCCTTCTAAATTCTCTGGATATTTTCACCCTTATACATGGTTACTTCAAAACTTAGAATCCGGGGCATGATGCCGTAACTATTATTGGAGTTGTTATAGTCGTTGTTACCGTTATTGTTTACATTCCAATAATTGTTGGTATTGGTGGGATAAGCATCGCGCAGCCAAAAACAATTAAAGCCTTTTCTAATGTGCCACCAGTGTTTTTTACTTCAATCGCCCAAAACGCTTCTTGTCAGAATTTCGGACGCCTTGAATCAGTTTGATACACTCATTGATTTGCCCGGCCCACTCGTCCATCGTATTCTCGCTGTACAACATAACGTTCCACAGTGCATACAGCGGCCGCTGCAACCCATTCAGGTTGTCGATCGCTCGTTTGAAATACTTATCCCGGGCCTCATACTGCTTTCTTGTGGACGGGATGCCGTCATTGCCACGCAGAACGCAGAACAACGCATCATCCACAAATTGCAGGATTTGGTCTGATAGATGGTCTTTGTATTCCAAGGGAACAGCACATATTTTCGAGTAGGTGTACTTGTGCAGATCCCGCATTTTGTTGACGAAAATATGATCGTCCGAATATTCCAGCTCAAATGTCCGAATCATCGGAACCTCTCTTTCTCCGTCACCATAGCGGGCCGCACCATCAATCAGCGCAAGCTCTTTACATACTAGGTCTGTCCATTCCCGCCTTCCCCCTTCCTTCGTATCGAAAAGGCTCCAATATACAGCCATCGGTTTCTGAAGGGTTATCAGGTATCGGGTTGCCCGGTCAAATAGCTTACGGCGATATTCCCGGCCTTCTTCCGTTCGGGCATCACCTTCATTCGCCATGATGACCGCATGATACGCCGCCATTGTCGGCTGCATCAGTTTCGGTCGGACAAGCTTTTGATACCGCTTCGGGATGCTGTCGCATCGCTGGACTGTAAGCCGCACAAGCCTTGCGCAGTTCATCTCAAACTCTGTTGAGGCCTGTTGACGTTTTCGGGCAAGAACAGACATTTTGCATCACCTCCCTTTATTGTGGATAGCATACCACGCATTTTCTGTTCTTGCAATTAAAATTTTCGGCGGCTTACGCCGCCTGTTCGGTCCATTTCTCACCTTCTGCTTGGGCGGACTGTCGCCGCCCAGATTTTGGCAGATTTCACAGATGAAGCCGGGGCATGATGCCGTAACTATAATTGGAGGCGTAATAGTCGTAGTAACCGTTATTGGTAACATACCAATAATAGTGGGTATAGGTGGGATAAGCATCGCGCAGCCAAAAAGCTCTTGCTCTCACCCAGATATGTCCATTCCAGATATAGCAGTAACTGGAATAGTAGCAAACATCACCCACAGCAGGATCATCCGGCAAAGAGCCAGAAGTAAAGGTGCAATTTTCCCGAGATGTCATTCCAAGGAATCTCGCTCTCGTAACATTCGAGATAATCCACGGAATCTGCTTTCCACACTCTGTATAGGGTGCTTTTGTGCCTCCGAACATATCCTGATAGCACGGCAGATAGACCTTATCACTGGATTCAATAGTCTTTGCTCCAGCTACTGTTCCATCGCCATAGATGACGGACTTAATTTTGACTTCCTCCACCATCTCCCGCAGTGCCGCCGGGAGCGCATTCATATACCGTTTCTGAAGCCAAGTCCGAAGATTGGCTTCCGGCCAGCCCTTCTTGGCCGAATCCGTAGAGTTGCTGAACAACGCTCTATCACAGCAAAGCAACCCGGCGTGAATCAGGTCGATGTTCGTCGGAGTTCCGCCGGTCGTTGTTGCTCCACCGGCACCGATGACTTCAAGATAGGTCTTTTCATAGGGCCAGTTTGCCATCTGCTGGCAGGTCGCATCGCCCAGATCACCATACCACAGCTTACAGCGGTACAGGTGACCCGTGGCGAAGTTCGTGCCGGCGTTATTGCATCCGAGCATGATGGTTGCCGTCGAGACCGTATCAATGGTCTTTGTCAGTTCCTTCTTGGTCGGAGCGTCATTGCCCGGCGTGGAGAAGTAGACGATCAGGTTCCGGCTCCCCTTAATGTGCCGCAGGACAACCAGTTCTCTGTATTGGCTGCTCACATAAGAGGTATCCATATTCGAGAACGTGGAAACGGACGTACTCTTGCTGTTGTTGGCGGTATTCGAGCCCCAGCGCACCGCAAAGCCGCTCGAATAAATCACTTGGAAGCCGTGGTAACCATCCGCCGTATAGCAGCTTACCATGCAGTCGCCCGAGGTATTGCTGTCGAATACGCCATCGACCACCATTGTCCAGTCCTGATCCTTGTCAAGCAGGGTCACACCAGTATCAACAGAGGTCTTTCCGTCCAGCTCCAGATCCTCTGCCAAAACTTTGAATTCGATGCCGGAGAAGCTCGGCTCCCAGCCCATCGTGACCGGGATGCGGGCCTTGGTATCCTCGTCCGTGATGGTGACGTACTGGGACATCAAGCCTGCTTTCTTGACCGCATACAGCTGTTCAATGCTCATAGCTTCCAGCTTCGTTCCGCTGGCGGGCAGTGTGCAGGTGTTCCAGACCGCTGTGACAGTGGTATCAGCGACGATGCGGGTAGTGGGCTGGTCCCATCCTGCGAACAGGTAATAGATATGGTTCTCCGTATCATTTTCCTTAGTGGGATCAGTTTCCAGCGGGTACACAGCCTCGGTGTTGTAGTCTACCTTGGCTGTCGCCACGGTCTGGCCGTCGGAAGTCCATGTCACCGTGTATTGCTGGGGCACGCTGGTATAGGTAGCCGTCAAGGTGCGGTCTGCGGTAACGTTCGTCAGGACACCATCCCAGCCGGAGAAGGTAAAGACCTCGGCCTGCGTGGAGGGGCGGGTCGGAGTGTCGCACAGGCCGTTCTTGATGGGATCCTGGCAGGTTTTGCCACGTTCCACATAGACCACCAACGGCTCCCCGTCCTTATTCAGAATAGCAGAGCCATCCCAGTTCTTGAAGGAAACAGCGTGCTGGGTGATTGCCGTGAACTTCGCCGTCAAAGTGCGGTCGCTCGTCACGTTCGTCATGCTGCCATCCCAGCCGGAGAACTTATAAATCTCGGTCGTTGTTGCGGGCTTCGTGGGGGTATCGCACAGACCGACTTCCACAGGGTCAACCACGGATTCGCCCTTCTCCACATAAACGACCAGCGGTTCCTTGGTTTCCCGGTTCAGGATATCGCTTCCATCGTAGTTCACGAACTTCACGGCGTACTGCTGGATGAGGGTATCATAGGTCACGGTCAGATCCAGCCATGCTTTGTTATAGGCTTTCAATTCCTGACTACGCAGTTCCTTGACGTGGACAGTACCGGACAGCGAGGATTGCTCGATCTCCGCACCGGCGGCATTGTAGCCGTCCAGTGTGAGCAGCCTGTTCAGCAGGCTGGTATTGTCCAACGACCAGTCAATGCCCGTCAGCCGCAGGGTGTTCAGGTTCTCGGCTGATTTGACGATATCCAGAGCAACAGGGAACGGCGTAGATTCGTGCCGCAGGCCCGTCAGGGCGGCGTAGGCATCGTTGACGGTAAAGACCTTGATGTTCTGCATCTCCCGCAGGGTGAGGTTTGTTGGGCTTTCCAGCACAACCTGCTCGATGCGGCCGCCGGGTGCAAAGACAACCGCGCTGATAGGCGTTGACTTAGCTGTGAACTTTCTCAGGCTGGTGCATCCGGACACGTCGATGGGAGCCCGCAGGTTCGGACATCCATCAATCCGCAGTTCCTCCAGATTCTTCAGCGCAGAGAAATCCAGCATGATATCGCTCTTGAGGTTGAGGTTCTGGTATCCGTCCGCATCACTGCCGATGATGATCTGCTTCAGCTTGGTCGCCGCAGAGAAGTCCACCTGATTGGTGTAGATTGTTTCGATGCCGGTGACCTTTTCCAGCAGGGATGCCGAATAGATGTAGATTTCGGTATCGTTCAGGGCGGTATCTTCCGGCATCGTCAAGGTGGCGGATTCGCCCCGCTTGCACCGCTGCTGCAGCATGATGGAACCGAACAGTGCAGAAACATAAATATCCGAGTATGGCGTGATCGTCACGCTGGCCCGGCTCCCATCCGGTGCAGCAAAGCCACGCAGGGTAATTTTGTCGTTTTTCGCAACGGGGCCGTTCCACTTCGATGCCATGTACGGGCACTGGTACTTCAGGAAATATCTGCGCTGGAGCTTCTTGTCGCCGTTCAGCATCGGAATGAACATCGTGATAGGGCTTCCCTCTGCGGTTTTCAGTTCCTCATAAGGGCGGATGTACTTGCGCCGCATATCAGCCATCAGGAGCCGCTGGGGGCGAGTGTCCGTGTATTCCTCGAAGGTCTTAATCAGGCGGCTGTAATCCCACAGTTCTGCCAGATTGCTAAACATCTTCTGGAGCCGGTCTTGGAAGCAGTCACGGACATTGCACCACAGTGCGCTGTCCTGCGCATTGAATACATTGCCACCGTCAATGGTATCAATATCCTCATAACCGAAGTCCAACGTTAAGTCACCCTCATTGTTGATACCCATGGCCGTGTCGTTGTCGTAGTCGAACGAGAAATCCCACAGCGGGCTTTCTGCTGTAACGTCCGAGCAGTGCGGGAACGTGTTCTTTGCCCGGTTATCGGGCATCAAAAAGAACGAGGTGAAGCAGTACTGGAACATAGCGGAATCCGACACGAAATGCTTATCAAACTCCGCCTTGAACTTGGCACGGCGATAGGATTCGCTATCCGTGTTGTAGGTAACGCCGCCGTAGTTGACTGTAGCCCCGAGCTTTGCTTTCGTGGCCTGCGTGGGGTCACAGGATGCCACCCATGCCACGAGATCCGCCCATGCTTTCCTGGCAGTCGTTTCATCGCAGGTCGATGCAATGTACCGCCACGACAGAGGGGCGTTCGGGTTTGCATCCGATTCCCAGAAGTCGTCGCCTTCGATGCCCTCAGCGGACTTGTAGCGGTTGCAGGGAGAGGTATTGTTGCACAGCTCCACGATGACCTCATTCGGATGCACCGCGGCATCAAGGCCCTGCGCCGCCACATTCTTCTTGCTGTTGCCGAAGTCGCCGACACCGTAGAAGATGTACTTGCCCTGCTCAAAGCCTTCCTCGTCGCTGTCGTTGCAGACGAAAACGGCACAGGGGTGGAACTCCATCGTGTCCACCACCCGAGGGTCATTTTTGCGGCTGTCACGGATATAGGGGTTGTACTTGTTGAACAACCGCTGGAGCATGGCATTGTTCATGTTCTCGGAGCTTGCCACGTTCAGCTTGATGTTGAAGTAGCTCTCCCCGATGGAGTTATCCGTCATCGAATAGGTGCCGGAAGATGTGCCATCCGCAAAGGTGAACTGGCCTTTGCAGTCGATGTCGATATTGCGGGCAGATGCACCATACGCATTCGAGGATGTGCCTTGGCCCTTGTGGGTGACATTCTCGTTCGTCCAGTTGTCCTCGCTGCGGCCACCCTTCATAATCATCTGGACGGTGCATCCGGTCACCTTATCGCTCTTATCCGTGGTGAACCGGGGAACGTGCATCTTGATGACACGCAGCTGGGGTTTGACATTCGCCAGCTTATCCGGGTCGATGTTGCCGTCCACGTCCAGAATATCGTTGCCCTCATAGCGAGCCACCATCTCGTCCGCATTGGGTGCATCGGCGATCCAGTTATCCATAATGCCGCTGTCGGTCAGGGATACAGAGTATGCCTTTGCCCGGTACAGCCACACATCGCAGTCGTCCGAACCGATGACGACAGGCACGGCCTTGGACTGGTTCAGGCGGTCGGTGCTGGTGTAGGTTGTGAACCGGCTGGGAACAGCCCCGATCAGCAGGAACATCTCATTGTGAGCGTCCTGTGCGGTGATATTGTACTCCAGTTCTGTGTACTCGCCCTCGCACAAAGGCACATCAATGGAGGTCTGCTGAGAGGACAGCGTTGCGTGGTTCGCCGTGACGTTCAAGCCAATGCCATCCGCCACGCAGGAGATCACGCCTGCCGTGAAGTTGTGGGTGTTCTTGACCGTATACACGAACTTTGCGTTTGCGCCGTTCGCCTTCGGGCTGGTTCCGAACAAGTTGTATTCGATGGTTGCCCGGCATCCGGCCGGGATCACGAAAGCGGTGTTTCCGTCCGAATCCTGCTTGTAGCCACCATTCACCCAGTCAAAGCCCGAAGAGGTCGTCATCGAGATGCCATTGGACACCCAGTTGTCACGGTCTGCCGCATCGTTGCTGCGCCCCGCCGGGTCGAAATCGTAGATCAGGCCTTCCGTGACCGGCTCGATGTCATAGCTGAGTTCCATCGCCGTGTAGGTAATGGTCTCCGAAACCGTTCTGCAGGTGATCTTCAGCGTGTGCTGGCCCGCCGTGCGGGGCTTATAGGCCCACACCTGCATCGTCCGGTCAACGGTCATCGACACGGTTTCGCCGTCAACCTCCTGCGTGATTCTGGCGTTCTCGGTCTGAGGGTCATACACAAGGTATTTGAGCGATGCCGCCGAATGGATGCGGCCCATGGCCGTTTTGGTTTTCACGGTGATAATCGGCGTGGTGCTGTCCGGGTCAACGACGGCGATGCAGAAATGCACGGTATCCGACTGGATGGATACGCCATCCGTGTTCACCGTAACATAGACATCCACCTCATGTGCGCCGTGGGTGCCGATCGTCAACGACTGCACCGCCTGCCGGCCGGAAGCCGACGTTGTGACGGTCGCCTTCTCGGTGCCATCCACCAGAAAGTGTGTGGTTTTCTCAACGCCGGTGCCGACGGGGGTGTAGGTAACACGGATGGTGTCCCCCGTCTGGTAGATTTTTTCCTCGTCCAGCTTGGCCGTAACCGAGACCGCCAGGGCATTGACCGTCCATGTTTTCGATGCAAAGGCATCGTTTTCGTCGCTGATAACGATTTTGATTTTGTTCTCGCCTGCAACGAGGAATCGGCCAGCATCCCAGCTTCTTGTACCTTGCGTGATGTTTTCCATCGCCATAGCGTTTCCGTTGACATAGTATTTCGCAGTGCCACCGAAGTCCGGGTCAGTGTCCGAGAAACCGTAGGTGATGACTGCGCTCTTACCCAGCGCAACCGAAAAGCTCAGGACTTTTTCGCCGTTCACCTTCGTTTCATTGGTCAGCGTTACGAGGGATGCCTGATTGCCACCGCCGCCGGTGGCAGGAAGCTCGACCAGCTGTTCCTCTTTGCCGTTGACGAGCCAATACTTCCCGTCGTCGTCCTTGACAATGCCCTGAAAGCATTTCGCTGACAGATCTTCCAGTTCCCTGTTGACCTGCTCGGCAGTATAGTAATCCGACAGGTCGATGTCCTGAATCTTCGGCATCGGAAGCTTAACGAGGGACACGCCGTCGGCGTTCGTCAGGTAGTAATCGCCTGTGGAATCCTGAATGATTCCGGTAAAGGCGTTCTTGTTGATGGCATCCAGCGTTTTCGAATGGCCGGACACCGTTTCGGAAAGCTGGTTCACCTTCTCGCTCGAAGCGTACTGCTTCAGCATATTTTCAATCTCGTTTTTGTCGTAATACCCGGACAAATCCGTATCCGGCAGCTTCACGACCAAATCGCCATTGGCAGATTTGAGCCATGTCCCGCCGTCCTGCTCGACAATGCCGACGACCGCAGGTCCGAGGGCTTCTTCCAGCACGGTGCGGGTCACATATTCTCTCAGTGCCTGAGTTAGGGCCTGATTCGTGATGTAGTTGCTCAGGTCGGGGTCCTTGCCGCCCACCGGGATCCAGCCGCCGTCTGCGTAGATGTAGCACTTAATCACGCCGTCCTGCACCGGAAGCAGGTATGCGGTCTTCTCTGCCGCAGTTTCCGGCAGTTCGGTGACCGCCACAAACTGATACGCTTCCAGCCAGCTGCCAAGCTGGGCGGCAATTTCCTTGGACTTCTCGGCCGCAGCCTTCGCCTCACCGGAAGATGTTCCGGCTGTCGCCACCAGCTCGTTCATCTTCTTGATGGCATTCTGCATCTCGAGTTCCACGTCGCCCGGAACAGCAGACAGGATGTGCCACTGGTCGTCGCTTCCCAGCATATACTTTCGGGCCAGCTCGATACAGTATGCCACACTGCACGGCATTGCGGTCTTGGTGATTCTCGTGGACTTACCTGTGGACGTGCTGTTCGGCAGGTCCGCCAGCTCAGAGCCAAGGTCGAAGTACAGAGTATAGACGGCTGACTTCTCCGTTTCGAGCTTGGTATCTGCAACAATGATAGCCATTATCGACTTACCTCCTTTGCTTTCTCAACCAGTTCAAACAATGCCCTTGCATCGTCCACCCCGAGGATCATCTCCACTTCCTCATACGGAAGCAGGATTTCCTTCGGCTCCACGTCTTTGCGGAGAATCGCTTTCTTGGCGTAGTAATAGCACGATGCCAGCACACGTCCTTTGTGGCAGTAGCAGATGTTCGTGTTTCTTTTGTTCGGGGTCCCGTAGAGTTCGTAGTTATACGCACTGCACCAGCCGCACCCCTCCATCACCGGGCAGGTCATACACTCCTGCGAGGACTGGCTCGACCGGGTAATGGAATCAAGCATTTCCTTGGTTTTCCGCTGTTCATCCGTTGCATACAGACCATCCCAGCAGCTTCCCAGACACACCCGGGATGCCTTTTCCTCTCCAATGGAAATCGGCGCATAGCGGATGCACGGGTATGCTTTCCCATCCGGTGCGAAGGAGAGCATATTTCCAGTTCCGCCGCAGTAGTTCCGGTCATCACAGCCCATCCCGGTTCCGACCGGCGCATGAAGAATCGAAACATAGGCATCCGGGGCCGCTTCAATCAGCCAATCCGAGAGTTTTACCAGTTCCCGATAGACTTCCCGGGCATCCTCCACCGTGTAATACGGCTCGTAGGCGTAGTTGCAGTTGATGTGCTGGCACCCTTCCTCGACCATCATCCTGACGCTGGGGTACAGGTACTTCGTGGATTCCGGCACAAAGGTCATCTTGGATGCCATCCAGCCGTATTTCTGCTTTCCGTCCTGAAATGCAGCGTAGGCTTTGTCGAAGGAACCGTTACCCTCTGCATCCACCCGGAAAGTGTCGTGCAGTTCCTTCACGCCGTCGATTGACACCGTGACCGACAGGAACTCGTGATACTTCCGAATCAAATGCTGGGCTTCCTCTGTGAACCACAGCTGGCCGTTTGTCGCAAAGGAAATGCGGGTGTACGGGGCCAGCGGGATATCACGCCGGAAGCATTGCTCAAAGTAGTAATCACCGATACGCTCAATGAGCTGTGCCTCAAGAAGAGGCTCGCCGCCGATGAAGCTGAGAACCAGAGATTTGGTCTGGTGGTTGATAAGAGCTTTCGGGTCATCCTGAGCATACATATCCAGAATGTAGTCCACGATTTTTCTACCCGTCTGCTCGCTCATTACGCCGCACGACTTATGGTTCTCGTAGCAGTATGAACAGCAGAGGGTACAGCTTCCGGTCACCTGAAACGTGATCTCCCGGCAGATGTTCATAGCGTCTTCCCCCGGGGTCATAAACAGCCGCCGGACCATCTCGCTGTAATCCAGATTGCGCCACTCTTTTACTTTTGCTCCCATCTGCATACCAGCATCCTCCGCTCAAAATCAAAGGTGAACCGAAGATTCTCCGGTAGGCTTCCGAGATACCGCCCGATGACTGCATTCTGCGCCGCATAGAGGTCCACAGCGGCCCTCTGGTACTGCTCCGAATACAGCTTCAGCATTTCCTTTGCATCGGGATTCCGGGCTTCCGCAAGCTCTCTGGCGAGGATTGCCACCAGCCCCTCATAACTGCGCAGAATGTAGTTTCTGCGCTCCACTGCGAGGCTTTCTTCTTCTGTCAGCCAAAACACCTGCTCCCGCTGACATTCTTTGCCGGTGCATTTCATATCACATCAACTCCAATCGTTTTCTGAGATTTCCGATTTCCTGAGAAATCGTCTGGTATTTTTCCTTCGCCGGTTCCATAACAAACATCAATGCCAAGAGCGTATGGATGTTGCAGTCGCTCTTGGCATTGACTATTTCTATCATGGTATTTGCTACGGTATAGACCGCCCATATCATCTCTTTCGATTCAAGCGGCACTTTGCAGATACTCTGGATCACCTCATCGTCCAGATACTCCATCCCCTGAAGGTACTTTTCAGGCTCATAGAACGTCCTGATGATAAGGGCCCAGCTGATGGCCTCATACTCCGCGCCGCTCAGGTCGGCCCCCAGTGCCCTGCACATCTTTGCCACGGCATCATGCACATAAGCCGCCCACGCCCCGAAATCGTCGATTTCCGGGTTCTGGAGCATGGACAGGAAGCACAGGTACGAGAACAGCGGGGTTTCCCCCGGGTATTTCATCAGGTGGTGAAAATCTTCCTCTGAGATGGGGGCCTGCACGATGAACTTGAACAGGGCCCGGTGGTCGTCATAGAACGCCGTGTTGTCCTCCGGCCCCAAGATGACGAATTTTCGGCAGTCACCGAATTTGCTTTTCTCCATTTTGGGCCACCATCAAATGCCGCTGCCGCAAATCATGGTACATTCTCCGCCGCACCATCCATGGCAGGTTCCACCGCACTCAGATGTGCAGGAATAAATACAGCCATTACTGCACGCAGAACCGCACGAATCATCACATCCGCCACAGCTTCCACTGCAGGAGTCGCAATCTCCGCTGCAGGAGCCGCTGCACGAACCAGAACACCCGCTGGAACACGCTCTCGCACAGGTCGATGTACAGCTTCCCGAGCAGGTGCCGGAGCAGGTCGTATTACAGCTGCCGGTACAGCTTCCCGTACAGGTCGTCGAGCAGCCGCCTGTGCAGGAGCCGGTACAGCTGCCCGTGCAATTTCCTGTACAACTGCCGGTACAGCCGGAGCAGGAAGAATAGCACCCGGAGTAACACAGGCCGGAACAGCTGGCCGCACAGCCTGTATTCGAGCCAACCTCCGGCTTCGCCTTGAGTTCATTGAGCTTTTGGGCCGCCTGCTGCACTGTACTGGCTTCCACGTCACCGCTCGGCGTTGGTGTGATGCTGCTTCCATTGACCGCATCCAGCGGTTTTGTGACCTTCTGGATATGCTCATTCGTTACCGTCACGCCCTTTGCCGGGGTCATCGTGTACTGGTAGGCACTCCCGTTATAGGCAGACATAGAGCCTCTGCTTCTGGAAGTGCTTCTTCGGTTTATCTCCTCCTGAACCATACGTTTCAGCAAGTTAAATTCGTCCGATGTAATGAGATCACCTTTCGCCGCCATCCACGTCACCTCCCAACACGGATTTTCAGCCGCCGCAGGTCGGTGCGCCCGTCACTCTCGACCGCATAGCCGACGATTTGCCCAGCTTTCGCTGTTTCACAGTTTTTCACCGCCCGGCCAACACCCGACACGTCAGACGGAACGATGTAATCTCCAGTGTGAACAGGGCCGATGACTTTTACATGGACACGACCAGCCAGCGCAACCGGGATGTATGCAGGAAGGTTTTTCTCGAGATAGTCCTCCCCTTCTTCCGCCTTCTCGCCGCCGATCAGCATTGCACATTCGTCTGTGTGGACACCAGCGACGTGGGTACTCAGGTTCGTTGCCTTGATGTACTGTTCGGCGGAACTCTCAACGTCCAAGGCCACGATATCGCCCGGCTCTGTTTCGGATCCACGGGGAAAAAATTCGGCGTAGTCGTTGTAGACTGCGCCGTAACACTTTGAAAAATTGGCTACGCCGGCGGTATTGACGTAGTATGTCGAACTGCCAAAACTGACCGTTCCCTTAAACGTTCCTCCGCTGGTCGGCATTGCTCCGATGTTGCTGCACGCTCCCGCAGCAGTGGATGCCCCGGTACCGCCCCGGGCAATCGGCAGGGTTCCGGATGTGATATCGGATGCCGAATGGCTATGGGTCTCTGCGGCCGCTCCAAGGTTCTTTCGTGCATCCGCCGCATTGGTGGCTCCCGTGCCGCCATTTGCCAGGGAAATCTGTCCATTCGAGATCTCGGATGCACTGTGCTTGTGGCTCTTTGCTGCAAAAGCGTCAGCGTGCTTTCCATCCACCATGTCAGCATTGACACCCACCATGAGGCCATAAGCCTTCAGCAGTGCGATGATTTCAGCCGCGGTAAACTTGCTCTCGGGCAAAGCCCCATTCGCAGTCTGCCGCACCTGAGAGATATCCTCTGCATTGCTTTTGGCAAGCGCAGACAGCACATAGAAAACCTTATTGAACTGCTGGGCGGTCGGCTTTCCATTGATGCCGCCAACGATCGTCACCCATCCGCCCGTCCACTCCTCCAGCGTCAGCGGAACCATAACACCTTTTGCCGAAAACAGGTTGTTCAGGTACTCTTCCAACGAGACCTCGGCTTTTGTTTCTGCCATATAACTCCTTTCAGCTCACCGACTGAGCAAATGTACCTTCCCCGAATCCGGCCACATTCGGGTTCACATCCACAAATCCGAATGTGTTCGTATCTTCTGTGGAGCAGGTCGTTCTCACCTTGACCCCCGCCGGATGAAGAATCAGGTCATGGGTTCCCAGAATGGACATTACCACGTCCGTGAAGGGTGCAGATACTTCCAAGTGAAAGCTCGCCGGCATCTTCGGGTTCTCGCTGTACCGTACCTGCGTTGCCGTGAAAATGATCTTGGTTGCTTCCATGATTTCTTCCGGTGTCCAGCCGCAGGAGTTGGCAAAGGCCTTGTACCGCAATGTGATGCGGTACACATCGTCCCTGTCGGCCAGTTCCCGGCTTCCGATCATCTCGCCTGCCTGTTTTCGGGTCAGGCCCACCAGTTCCCCGATGCGGTCCAGAAGCTTTCCCTCGCAGTAGTCAATGTTGTTGAGTTCCTGCAGGTCTGCGAACCCAAGCCGAAGTTCCTGCGCTTCCTTCGCAAAGGCCAGAAACACAGCGTTCAGGTTGGACCTTTTCTCCACTCGAACGCTCGTTTCCGAAATCGTCTGAAATGCCATTTCCTTTCACCTCACGTTTCAGCCGTTTCCTGAAGAATCCACTTCCCGCTGGACTGTCGGGCATACAGCGACAGAGGGCTTATCACTCTGGCACGGCTTCCAAGCGCACAGTCTTCCGGGAGCAGCTTCAAATCCTCCACGGTATCGCACAGGTAATCCCCAATCATCTGGGAATAGAACGGGTCAACCTGAAACTGCTGTGGGAGCTTATCTACCATCTCCTGATACGATTCGATCATACTTTCACCACCCGGATTCCATTCGCCGAGATGACCGGCTGTTGCGTGATTTTTACGGGCACGACCTTTTCCAGCATTACGCTGTCAGCGACACCCGCAATGTCCGGCGTTTCACTCAGGATGCCACGGATTTCAATGTAGTCCGCACCCGAAACGTTCAGCATGATGGTCTTGATGAAAGACTGGAGCCGAATCGACTGTCCTGCTGTAAGCTTTTCCTCTGCCAGCAGATTTTGGATGCGGGTCACATAGTCATCGGCCAGATCGCCGGTCGATGTCACCTTGACGGACAACAACAGGTAGATATCCTCGACCCGGGAAAACTCAACATATTGTGAATCTCCATTGGAATCCGTCGCATAGGCGTAATGCGTACCGTATGCCCGTATACCCGCCGCCTTGTTGCGCCAGATGATCTCTGCCACCTCATCGTCAGAACCGCCCTGCACGATGATCTCGATGCTGTGCGGGGGCCGCCCTGCGGCATCCGTGACATCATCATCGTTTTGGTAGCCCTTGGCGTAGGTCACGCCGGCAACATCGCTGTACAGCAGAGACGTGATGCTGTTCACGGTTCCCCGGCCCCGGTTTGCCAACCGGTCCAGATAAGAAGACCGTGCTTCCGCATCCGTCTGCGTCAAGCGGCCCGTCACCGGTGGAATGAGGTTTGTGACAGATTCAAACCCGTCAATAGAGGTCACGATTTGCGTAATCGTGCCATTCGCCAACGGCACCTCGCCGTAGTCAACGGATTCAAAGAGCAGGTTCGAGGTCACATTCACAATGGTCACATAGGAACACAGCGTTGCGGCAAAGCTGTCGGAAGCATTGGCTCCCTTCAGCACGATTGCCCTCTTGCCGTTCTCGTCCGTTTCGTCGCTTACCGTGATACCCAGCTTTTCCAACGCATCGAATGCTTTCAGTGCGGCAAGGATCTGCGCAAAGGCATCCGAGTAAGAGGTGACCGTCATGGTCTTGGAGAAGCTGGAACCAGATGAATAGGTTCCCACCTTGCCCGAGGTTGCGTTCCGGTCAACGCCGAACGTGAAGGTGATGCTCCCGGCAATGCTGCTGATGGGCTGAATCCTCAACGTCTGCCAGTTATCACTTGTGATGCTCGCCAGCTTTGCACACTGGAACTGTTTGACCGGGTACGTACTAGACTGCACCAGAGAACCTGCAGGAATATAGGTTCCTTCTTTTCCAGTGCAGGCCAGCGTGTACTTCGTTCTGGACTTTCCGATGCGGCTCACGCCGCCGATTTCCATCACACGGTCAAGGGCGATTCCCTGTGCGCTCTGCGGAAAAAGCTGCTCATAGGCCAGCGAGAATGCCTCCCAGAGAAGCGCATCCTCGTCGCAAAGGTCTGTAAACATCACGTTCATCACACCCTGCGGGTTCTCGGACGGGTCAACGCCGGTTTCCGATTTGAAGGTCTGGCAGACACTATCATAGATTTCATCCAGCCGTTTCAGGATGAAGCCGTCTTTAGTTACTCCGTGATCGGGCATTAAAACTCACCTCGCTTTCAATTTCGCCTTCCGTGGTCTGCGCAATGAACTTGCACGACAGGTTTCTGGTCTGCCTGTCCCACGATAGGGAAAGCGAATCAATTCCTGTTACTCCCTCGACGCTGAGAATCTGTTCCCGGATATCCTTCTCAATGATGGCCTGATTCGGATTTTTAATGAGGATGTCCTCGAAGTAAGGAACCCCCAGATCCGGGTTGAACACCCATTCGCCGAGGAACCATTTCAGCTTGATTTGCAATGCTTGGCGGATAGACCCGATGATTTCGACATCGCCGTTTCGGTTCAGGTATAAATCCCCGTCTGCCGCCAGCGCAAAGTCCTTGAGTGCCATCTATTCCTCCATATCTCATAACACAGGCGGGCTGGTGGGGCCTGTGGAGCAGGTATGCGTATGCGTGTTCATGTTGATTCCGCCAGCTGTCAGCTGGCCAGTCACCGTGGCATTTCCCACGATGGAAACATTGCCGACCACCTTCACCTGTGATGCGGTCACGTCCACGCCCGAACCAGTTGCCTTAATGGTCGTCCCGCCTTGAACCACCGTGGTGCTGTCGTTCTTGACCGTGATTTTGGCCCCGCCCCGGGTAATCACGATCTCGTCTTTCTTCACCACAATGGTGGAATCCCCTGCGAACATAATCGCCGCTTCCTGATTCCCGGCTTCCTTGACCTGCTTGCCTGCTTCCCTGAAAAGGCCCGGAAGAAGCATTGCATTGGCAAGGTCGAACTTCGAGCCGGAGCTTCCTTCTCCGAAAAGAGCAATGCAGCCGTCACCCTGAACGACTGGAAACGCAAAACCAACCTCGCCGCCCTTTCCGCAGGGCATCAGGATGGTGGTGCCGGAGATCTTCGGGTACTGAATCTCTGTCCCATCGTCCGTCGTCACGCTCAATTCCGGCGTGAGCTCCGCCGTATTGTTGTTTTCGACCTTTCCGACCGTTGCCGGTGCAGAGGTATGAACGCCTTCTTCCATGCGGGCAGTCATCATTTCAGAAAGGGCATCGTAGATTTCCTGATTGAAGTCCTGCATCTCACTTCACCTCAACAAACAACGCCTTGCAGTACCAGTCCTCACCATCTGTATCACCCACAAAGTTGATTTTGGACGGGCGGTAATTGCCGGTGATTTTCCTTGACTCAAGGCGCACATAATCGTCCACATGAACGTGTCCATTCAGAAGATATTTTGCTTCTACGCCCTTTTTTGCTTTCCTCTTAGATGTGTTTTTGCTTTTATCACTCGTCGATGCGGATTCAAACACAGGCGTAGGCGACCCTATCAGCCCGGTATCCGGTGCAATGCGGTAAGCCGCCGTTGTGATAGGCTCATCCACAGCGCAAATCTGAATGATTCCGTTCTGGATACTCCAACGGAGGTTTGCTTTCTTGCAGATCTTTCCAACCAGCGACTTGCCCGCACCGACAAAAGCAAAATTCTTGAGGTCTGGAAACTCGACGCTTTTGGAATATCGGATTTCGCACCCGATGGCCCGTGCTGCATCCTCAACAATGCGCTTCCCGTTGACTGAGCCCGAATAACTGATGCTCACGGTGTTATCTCTGGCAGATGTAAAGCTGTCTGCAAACTCAATCGTGGTCTGCCGGTCAGCAGAATCGCCAGAGGTCACAACGCTCGTCAACGTGCCGCCCATAATCACAGGGATATCGTCGCCGTACCCTGCACTGAGTTCGATCAGGCAGTCCTCTTTTTCGAGTAGCTGGAGCGTTTCATCTGCGAGGTTCCAAAGGGTGATTTTTCCGGTATTGGAAGACACGCTCTCCCCGACCTCACACGAAAACTGGCATCGCAGCGCACGGCCTGTGGTCTCGCTTCTTTTCCCGAGTTCTCGCCCCTCCGCACCGTTTTCTCCAATGCGCACTCGGTATTGACGGTCAAAGTTATCCATATCTTTCCTCAAAAAATAGACGCACCCGAACGTGGGTGCGTCAGGGGATACTATTCTAGCTGCTCGGCCGGAAGATACAGCAGGTGTGCTTCTCCATTTGCGAAATCGCTCCGGCCGATGGTCTCATTTTCGGTCTGAACCCCGATGATCCCGGGCGGGCCCACCGAGTTGAGGTAAAAGAAGTTCCAGATTGTTCCGGGCACCAGCTTCGCCATCCCGATGATGATGTTCATCTCAGCATCGTAAATGCTCAACAGCCAGAACCCGCCGTATTCGTTCCATGTGGTCCTCAGATAGTAATATTCTCCATCAAGGCTCACACGCATGGTTGCGTCATTCCGGTCAGGAACCGAGATTTCATAATACAGCATCTTGACCTCCCATCACTTCAGCAGGCCAATAGCCTTTGCTCCGGAACACAGCAGGCTGGATTTGCTTTCTGTTTCCGTGGCACTGGATTTGGCCGAAGAAGCTTTGCTCTGCCCTGAACCTGTATTTTGCTTCGTTTTTCCGCCTCGGGCGTATTTGATGTTGATATTTACGATGTCCGTTTTGGTGACCGTGATTTGTTTCAGGGTCATCGGAACATGAACATCACAGCCATACTCGGCCTTACGAGGGAGCGAGATACTTTCGATGCACATATTTTCGTAGACATCACCGCCCGCCGTGAATGTCACAATAGCCCGAGACATCCAGAGCTTCCTGAATTCTTCGCAGACCATTTCGACACGGCTGGCAGAGGGTGTATGCTCTTTCGCCCACGTCACAGGTGCATTTGAAAGCACTCCCTCGATGTCCAGAGTGACCGGCTTCAGACAGATATTATCGCTGGCGGAATAGCCATCCTCGGTCGCATAGCTCGGGATCTCGCTCTCCATGGATTCCGTGCGGGAAATGATCGCATCAAATTCCAATGTTCCCAGCGTCGCCGGTTTCGTTGCCTTCATGCAATCACCCTCCGAAATTCAATGTGTGGGCCAGCTGATTTGCGGACTGCGTTCCCTGCGTACTGACCTCCCGCTGGAGCTTATCTGCCGCCTGACGGTCGGAAACTTGGAACGTATACTTTTGGTTGTTCTCCTGCCGGACGGTGATGTTCTTCGTGGAGCGGCTGACCGGGGCATTGACAGTCTTGCTCGAAGCCGCCTGACCTGCACTCACAAAGCCGCTCACGGCCTTCTTGCTGTCCGTGTCGGACGATTTGCTTCGCCCGGCCCCGCCCCACTTGCTGGAGCGTGTCTTGGTAGAATCCGTTTTATCTGTGTCCTGCTCATCCTCTGAGCTTCCACCGGTAAAGAAATTCTTAACCGCCGTCCATGCTCCACGAATCTGCTCCACCCGGTCGCCGATCCAGTCAAAGAAGCCCGTCAGCCTGTCCCAGAGTGCCTGCGCCGATTCCTTCATCGGATCCCACAGCGAGCCAAATACAGCTGCCCCGAGGTTGTCCAACCCCGTCAGGAAATCGTTCCATGCCTCGCTGCTGTCATCCAAGACCCCGTGGAAAAGCCCCAGCACGACCTGAATCAGCGCAACCACCACACTCCAGAGCCATTGAAGGATCCCGACTACCGCTTGACCGTGTTCTTCCCAGAATTGGCGCAGTGCATCAAGTGCCTCGCTTCCGAACGCCTTGGCATCCTCAAAGAAATTGTGGATGTTCTCACGCAGCTTATCTACATCGACGCCGACATCCTCAAGGAGCCGCCCGATGATGCTGTCACCGCCCTGCAGGAATGTAAAGAGATCCTCAATAACAAGGAAAAGCAGAAGCCACTTTGCTGCAGCCAAGGCAGTGTGCGTATTGATGCCCTTCAAAAGCCCCAGCGCACCTTGCAAGAAGATCAGAATCTTTCCGCCGTTCATCGCAAGGAAAATCGAAGCCGCAGCCAGAGCGATGAACTTCAGGATTTTCTCATGCCCTCCCAGCTTCTCAGCCGCCTTGTCGAGCCAATCCGTCAGCTGCTTGGCCTTGCTCAGGCATTTGTCGCTGACTTCGATGATGAACCTCGACACCTTATCGGTGATCTTGTAGGTCGAATCGATTTGCTCAATCCAGTATCCCCAGCCGTTGCGAATGTGCGTCAGGGCATCCGTAATGCTGAGATCCAGATTGTCGAACTTTTTCTGGATATCGGTTTCAGCGTTGAAGAACGCTTCCTTGATGGTTTTGGCCGTGAGGGTTCCGGCCGTAGCCATGCTCTCCAGCTGCGCCTTGCTCTTTCCGAGTGAAAGTTCCAGAACTTGCACGACTTCCGGAGCCTTCTCGTTCAACTGAGCAAAACTCGTTTTATCCATCTTTCCAGAACCTGCCGCCTTTGTCATCAGCGACATGGACGTTCCGATGTTCTTTTCCTTTCCGGCTCCTTTTTCCAGCTTTTCAATGATGGATGCAAAGCGCACCGCATCGTCCACCGGGAAAAGGTTCTGGTTTTTCTGTACCAACTCTGTGGTGTAGTCAGCCATGGAGCCGTAGGTTTCGCGGCAGTCCTGAGCGGCTTTCAGGATTTTCTTTTGAATCTCGACCTGATTTCCCAGCCCCTCGGTCGCACCGTTGATTTGGTCGTTGATGCCCCCAAATTCCTCTGTGAGGCCCCGCAGGAAGGCCAGAGACAGACCAATGCCAAGGGCCCCAAGAGTTTTCGTTGCAAACTGTTTGAAGCTCGTGACGGTCTGCTGGGCCTGTTTCACGCTGTTGGGGTCAACCTTGAACAGGATCTGGTTCACGAACTTTCCGATTACCGTTTCCTTCGCCGCCACTTACTCACCTTCCTTCTCCCTCTGACGCTTGAGGTCTATCTGCTCAATGTCACTCTGCATCCGCATCATGTCATAGAGCAGGAGTGCTTCATCCAGCGTGTAAACCGATTTCAGTTCACTCATTGATGCCTTTCCCTCTCGAATGAGCGTGAACATGATCCATTCGAGGTCGTTTATGCGCTCTCGGTCGAGTTCTCCGTAGTCTTCGATTGAGCCCCCTTCGACACTTTCACATGGCCGCCAAAAAGGGTGCTCATATCGGAGAAAAAATTCGAGTAGTTCTGCTTGATGACCGCCAGACACAGGCGGAACGCTCCCAGCAGGTCCATGCAGAAAAGCTCGTCAAAGTCGGCCTTGAGCATAGGACGCCATACCGCCGGAGACTGGTCTGTATCCAGGAAGGACACGTTGCTGTGTTCCAGCAGCAGTTCAGACATCAGGCGGGTCACCTGACGGCCATCAATTTTGCCGAGGGCCGTCATCAGGGATTCGGTGTCCAGATTGAAACCCTTGAACATATCCAGTTCAACCGAGCTTTTCCGTTCTTCCTCGTCGCCGGACGAAATCGCCACGACACCGGCAATCGGCAGGATGACCGATGTGACATCGCCAAAAACCTGTGCGGAATCCATAGCGGCCAGAGGCCGCACATGGAACACTTCTTCTCCGATGGGAACCTCCTGCGAGGTCATACGTTTCAGTTTCATTTATGCTTCCTCCTTACTGCGGGGTCAGTTCGCCAACACAGTGCAGGGTCCACTCCTGAGTGCCGGCGGTCGCACCGTTCGCAACGTTTGCGGGCTTTGTGACCCATGCGGTTTCAGCAGACAGAATCGGACCGTCTCCCAAATCCTTAATCAGAATCGGGAAGAAACCGGATCCGGGCGACTGCTGGTTCAGGCGGTACTTTGCAAGCAGCCAATCGTTGGTTGCACTGCCGTATACCAGCGTCAGCTTGACCTCATAGCGGGGGTCCTGCGAGATGCTGACAACGACCTCGCCATCCGCACCGGATTCATCTGTCACACCGTCACCCAGCGGGGCAATGGAAACGAAGGAATCCTTTGCGTAGCCGCTGACGATGTGTGCGCCCAATGCCGCAATGATGAACGAAGCACTATATGTATGCACATCTTTTCTCATAGCCTACACTCCTTAGTAGTTGACCGTGCCGCCCACACCGAATGCGGTAATGGCTCCGGCGAGCCGTGCCACCCATTTGATGCCGGTCAGCTTGCGTGTCCTGCGGGTTGCCGAATCCAGTTCAGACATGGCCGGAATCGTGATGGTGTACGAAGGAAGCACTTCATCATCCTTGACCTCAGGCTTTGCGATGCCGCCCGCCTTCACGCCCTTGTCCAAAGCCTTCCGGACTGCACTCTCGACGAGCGTTGCGCCCTCTGTCGTGTACGGGATTTTGGGGTACTCCAGCAGCAGGTTGATAAGTTCCTGCTGGATCTGGGTTTTGAGCCAGTCACAGAAGCGAATCGTGTCGATCCACTCGCCGTTGGACATTTTGCCGCCAACGACCACCGGCTTTCCTGCCAGCTTCGTGTAGAAGGAAACATTCTTGGCTTCCAGTGCCTTGGTCTCGGCATTGGACAGCGGCTGGGATTCAATCGCATTCAGGCTCTTATACTGCCACGATTCGGAACCGGGGGTATAAGAGAGGAACCGTCCCAGATAGGCCGCATTTGCACAGTCATTCTCGGCGGAAGCATGAATCACAGCAGTTCTGGACATACCCTCCGAAATCGGGCTTGCAGACAGGCTCGTGGTTTCCGCAATGCACATCTTGGTGTTTGCTTCAACCCAGTCTGCGATCTTCTGCAGCTTATCCTCTGCAATCCCCGCCGGGCAGACCGCATACCAGCCGGACGTTGCGTTTGCTCTGTCCAGCGTAACATCCACGCCCTCCGTTGCGCCGGACGGCTGTTTCTGCACAGCCACATAGACCTCTTTCGGCCGCGGAGACTGGGAGAAATACTTCTGCACGGCAATGTACACCGGGTCATCCACAGTGAATCCGGCATCCTTCAGCTCGTCTGTGTTGCTGTAGACGCTGACATCCGGGGTCGTGTGGTCGGAAGCATTGGCCGGAAGCGGGCCGACGATCAGGGTGCTGTCATAGCCGCCCTCAATCGTCATAGATTCGGAGATCACGATATCACACTGAATGATTTGGTCGATATTCATTAAGTTTTCTCTCCTTTATCAAGTTCAAACTGTATCTCCACCGACTCAAAGTAGCCTGCTTCCATGTCTGCGATTTCTTTCGATGCCTTGGTCGGGTGCGTATCGAAATACTCCCCTTCCAGCGGGTGCAGTGCAGCATATTCCTTCGAGTTCAATGTGAAGTCGATTAAAAAAGAACAGCGGGCCCGCTCAACGCCAGACCCGCCGTTATAGATTCTTTCAGGGCTTGAGGATTCGGATACCGCCATGTTCAATGTCAGCATCTTATCCCTTGCCATTGGGCTTTGGAAGAAAAGCACTGCCTGCACCAGATCATCGACGACCGTAGACCTTGAGGTCAGCTTTTCCTTATCGGTATGTTTCGTCTTGCTGCTGGAGACCAGCTCTACCGTCAGCGGCATACTTTGATGCCAGCTTTGATAGAGAATTCCGTCCTTCCCATTGAACGATGAATCCACCTTCTGAGTGTCCACCCGGCCAAAATCCAGCACGATGTAAGGGAGCGGGGGCCTCGGAAGATCTCCCGGGTAGCTGTCCTGAACGGTGCAGTTCGGGTACAGCTTTTTGAAGATCTGCTTCAAAATCAGTCTGCACTCATCTGCCGTCATCCGCTATTCCCCCTCTCCTTCGACACCCTCAAACTCTGCGATCCAGTGCTTCAGCATGGTATTGCCCCAGTAAACCGCCGATTTGCAGACGTACCAGTGCCCCATATAGAACAGCCGGTCACCGCTCGACTGCTGACCCGGCTCCGCAGGAAACAGCTCGACGTCGCTGTACACCGTCAGCTTCGCCTGCATACTCTGGCCTTCCACAGCATCTCCATTGGTTCTTGTCTTGGCCTGAACATCAAGCATCAGCTGCATATCCGAGTATTCTTCGGTCAGATCCTCATCGTTCCAATCGACCTTCCCATAGCGTCGCACTGTATACGGTCGCTTGAAAATGTTCATTTGGAGCCGCCTTTCTTCACAACAAACTGGCAGTTCTGGCGCAGCGCACCTGTGTCAATCAATGGCTTGGAAGAACCCTTTCCCTTGACATGAACCGGAACCGGACCATTTCTGCCATACTCGTTCATCATCCAGCCACCCTCGACGGTTATAGGCGCATTCGCAGCCCAATTTCCGTCTTTTATGGCATCCTGAATCATCGACTTTGCCTGTGAACCGATGGCCTCAGCGACGCTCTCCGCCGTCGGCAGGTTTGCAAGAGCCTGACCGGAGAAATTCGACAGATCCTCTTTGTGCTTTTCCAGTTCGTCCATGAACGGCCGGGCAGGAATCATCACAGACCCATCCTTATGCACTGTCCCGTAGTGGTTCCAGTAGGCCACCTCTGCCATGCTGGTCTCGCCGTCACCGGCAGACTGATTTGACTGGTAGCCGACCTCAATTACCATCTCGGACAGCGCATCCAGTCTGGACATCTCTGCAAGCCCATTCGGTGTAAGGTCAAGCCCTAATTCGTTCGCAAGTTCCACTCCACAACCCTCCCTCTTGCTCAACGAATCATAATGGGGATAATGTGCCTCTGCCGGATGGAGATGAACTGCATCCCATAAGATGTCAGCTGATACTCAGCATCCCCGGACGTGCCCGCCGTCGTGGTAGCGAAAGAGATGCTTTCGCCGCCCTCCGATATGCTGGCAATTCGCCCGGTACTGGCAAGAGAGCCCATCGACGTGTCCCCATGGCCCGCCATCTTCATAGCATGACAGGCCAGCAAAGCCACCGCCAGATTGTATTCGGAGCCGAACTTCTTCGGGGAGATGACGGGTTTCTGAAGCATGACCCATGCTTCAATTTCATCATCGTCCATATCCTTGAACTCGGTCCCGACCATTTTGACGATCTTGACAATGGCCTCGTTTTCGGAATCCATCAGGATTCACCCGCCGGGCTTTCATCGGCAGGTGCGTCGCTGTCCACAGCCTTGCCGCTGCGGGTCGCACGGGTGTTTTTCTTCTTCTGGATCTCCACGAAGCCCATATCAACGTAGAAGTTGACGGCATCCATGAAAGCATCCTCAACGGTGTTGCTCTTGCCCGGCAGCAGGGACACGCCGCCGATGCAGATAGGCTTCACGCTGATGTTTTTGATTTCAACCATAACGCATCCTCCTTACAGACCGTAAACCAGACAGGCGGACAGCGGGTAAGGAATCACCATGCCCGCATCACGGCCCTCGCAGTTGATGACCATCTCCAGATTGCGCTCCTGCGGGGCGTGCTGCAGGAAGGCCAGCGGAACCTCGTGGGCCATCTTCTCCGCATCCTTTGTGTACAGGAGACCGATGTTCTTGCCAGTGGAATTATAGTCCGTGTTGGATTTGGACAGCTCACCAGCGACCTCCCAGTTCACGATCTGCGGGGTGTGGTTCTTGATGTAGGACAGCACGGATTCACCGGTACCGTCGATACGGCGCAGGTTCAGGGAGGTGTACAGGTCATTCGGCATCGCCCAGCTGTCCGGATGCTCAACGCCCTGTGTCAGGGTGTCGATGTAGTTCAGCATACCGGCGACGTCAGCGGCGATCTCGTCCGCAGTCTTGCTGGCCCAGTCAGCCTTACCTCCTGCACCATTCGTCAGGGTGTAGACGGGAATGTTATTGCCGGAAGACAGCACACCGATGATGCCGGTCTTCTCGTCGCCGTGCCAGATCAGATGGTTAATCTTGATATCATAAGCACGGCGGGCGGCTTCTGCACGAGCGGCATCGAGGGGCTTCATGGTACCCAGCAGGGCATTGCGTCGGCAGGCACGAAGCTCCTGCACGTTGTAGCCGTAGCTGTTGCCGATACCAACGATCTCCGCACGATGGGGAGTACCCTTCACATCGACACGGGGCAGGTCGCTGGCATAGTTGGCGATGATGTCTGCGAAGCCCACAGGCTCATAGGAGTAGTACTCCATATACATCGCACCCTCGTCCACCTCGCTGGTCTGAGGGAAAAGCTTCAGGCCGGTCAGCTCCGGGAACTCCTTGTCGTATGCCTTGGACTTGACGTAGGCCAGCTGCTTTGCGAAGAAGATGCCAGCGTTATCCGCCGCATCCAGACGCAGGCCCGGGAAAGGGTTCCGGAAGGCCCGGCCGATCAGGGCTGCGCACTTGGTCTCCAGCGCAGTGCGGTCTTCCTTACTGTAACCGTTGTTGGGGTCGTTTGCGTTAAACTTTGCCATATTCCTTATCCTCCTTACACCTGCGGCACATCATAGAACTGGGCGGGTGCGATGCCGTTCACGGCGGATCCCAGGAAACGTGCCTTGATTGCGATGTTGGTGTCTTTGACTGCGGTCGGGGTGAACTTGCCGGCATCATCGCCGGTAATGACGAGATACACCGCATCGCCGTACTTCGGCTCGGCGGAATCCGCCAGCTGAACCCAGAGCTTACCAGCCTGACAGACATCAAGGATCTGGTTCTTCTCCAGCCGCACGGCACCGTAATCGTCCATCTCGACGTTTGCGCTATACATCACAACGCCCTCGAACTTATCCGCTGTTGCACCGGTAGCGGGCAGAGCAATTTCACGGCCGGGGTCGGTGCCCTGCACCACGCCGCAGCCGAAGAACAGCTTGCCGGTGTCCGCACCATTGCGCCGGGTGACCGCGGTATAATCCGCACGGTCATACAGCATACCGGGCATCCCCCGGCTCGGCTCGCCATAGGTGGTCTGAACTGCCATACTCATAGTCTTAGTCCTCCTTCTCAGCAGCGTGACGCTGAATCATCTTGTTGCGAGCGGCATCAGGATCATACTTCTGGTTCTGCCCCTGACGGCAGGCCGCATTTGCGGAATCCACATTGAAGACCTGCTTACGCTGGTCGTTCACGGTCTTGCGGCCATTGACCTTGTCCTTCGCAATGTCAAACGCCGCATTGATGTAGGCATTGCTCTTGCCATCCAGACGCATACCCGGGATGACGGCCTTGATGACCTTTTTCTTTGCCTGCATCACCGGCAGGGTCTCCATGCCGCTCAGATGCAGCTTGTCACCCAGACGGCACAGATTCACCCGCTGGCTGACCTGTGCGGCAATGGCATCCGCACTGTCGTGGTTCAACTGGTTATCAGAGCAGTCATCCCCGTCCTCGGTGGGCTTGGTGTCGTCCTCTGCCGCATCCGCACGGGCATTTGCGGCATCCAGCATGGACAGCAGGGTGTTGATGTCGTCCTTGGCAGGGCCGTCCTCCATAGCGTCACGGCGGGCAGTAATGTCGGCCAGAACGTCCGGGGTCGTTGCATCGTCGCCCTCATCCTCGGTCGGCTTATTGGGATCATCGCCGCTTGCAGGGTCGTTGCCGTCATCTGCGGTGCCGCCAGCGATCGCAGCCATATACGCCTGCATTGCCACCTTGAAGGCCTCGGGGTCAATGTTAGGGGGCGCACTGGGCGCACTCACCACGGCATCGTCATCCTCGGTCTGCTTGTTGGGGTCCACCACAGCGTTCTCGTCATCCATAGTCTCCGTGGTCTTCTTCTCGTTCTCGTCCATAGGTTTCATACCTCCATCGTCTTGGCTGTCCATGTTCAGTCTTGCATCCTCCCCGGCCCGGGCGACAGCGACCAGAGCGAGGTGGTTCACACGGATATTGGTCTGGATAGCATCATACGGCTGTCCTTCCCATTCTCCGGGTTGCATAATAAGATCTTGGTAATACCCAAGCGAAAGTTCCCGCAGACCCGAGGCTTTCACGGCCGTGGGGTCATGCAGAACGATTTTGGCCCGAACGGTTTCGCCGTCCTGCTGGCCGGGGGTCAGGATACAGCCGACTTCCTCTCTGCGGACGTTGTCGGTGTCCACCGAGCGTGCATCGTGCGTGATGATGACCGGCTTTCCCTCATAGCTTGCAAGGCTGTCCGGGTCGAAAACATCTTCCGGGCGGCGAAGCTCCCTCCGAATCGTGCCATCCTCAAGATGGTAAGGGAAAATGCCGGTCCGGGTCAGAATCGGGGAGTCATAAAAATAGCCCTCAGAGCTGTACCGATCATCGCCGACAGCCACGCTGTCCGTGCGCATCTCGCTCTTGAGGACTTGAGGTGAGTTCTTTGTACTCATTTCTTCTCCTTGAAGGCTTCTCTGTTCAGCTTCTCAAAATCAAAAACCGGCTTTGCCACACAGCGGCATTGGTAATCCTCTCCCGGGTTGCAGTGCCGACCGCTGTACACCTTTCCGTGCTTCGTCATGTACCACATTGCCGACGGGTCATCATAACGAAACGTCCTTCCGTCAAGCTCACGGTGGCACTCACGTACACGTTCGTCGCCCGATGAACTCCAAACGTACTCCTTGACCCCTGCGGATTCCTGCCGGGCACGGGTCAGGTCTGCGTTCAGTGTGCCAATCTGGTCTCTGGCCAGCAAATTGGCTTTCGATTTTGTGACATCGAACCTGTTCTGGATCTCAGACGAGATAGCCGCCGGGGTGCGCCCCTTTGTGAAGCCTTCCACAATAACGGCCTCCATCTCGTCAAAGCAGTCCTGCTCGATGCTGGTAATGAAGCTGACATTCTGCTTCGCCCATTTGGAAAGCATCCGGTCATACTCTTTACCCAGAAAGAAATCCGCCCGGATGTCGATTCCCAGTGTCGCTCTTACACTTCTCTGCCATGCTTCAAGCTGGCGTCGGTCGGTGTAATCTGCGCACCACTTCACATCCCGTTCCAGCGGGTCTGCTTTCAGGCGGCGGTTGAACAGGTCACGCATGATGCGGAACCTGTTGCGGATACGCCGAACCATATCGCTGTATCCATCCTGCCGGATGCCATCGGAGCCGTTCTGTTCTTCCGCAACGATTCTCAGGATCTCCGGCATGGATTCCCGGACGACCTTTTGCAATTCCCTCAGCCGCCGGTTCTCAATGGCACGGATTTTGCTTTCGGCCCGCTGCGGGTAGTCCGGCTCGACCTTCGCAATCCTTCTCTGGAAGCCCCTCAGGTCGGGGCCTTTGTTTCTAACTGGCATAAAGCACCTCTATCTTTCTGAGCTTTCGCTCTCTCTGCATGGAAAAAGCCCCGCCGACCATAAAGGCAAGCGGGGCCTTGGATTTCATGGCACACAGCACAGTCATGTGCTTACAGCGCATCCGACTATTGCAAGATGAAAAGGAGCGCGGGATGCGATAAACCGCGTCTGACCGTCCATGAGCAGTCAGAGGTTCATCTCACAGCTTCTGTTGGGAACATCTGAGTTCCCATGTGCCATCGGGGTGCCGATTACGGTGTACGGCAATTGGGGCTGGCGGTGGGAGTTGAACCCGCAACCCGCCGATTACAAATCGGCCGCTCTGCCATTTGAGCTACGCCAGCACAAATCGAGGATACCGGGGTCGAACCGGCGATGAGGGAGTCAAAGGCCCTTGCCTTACCGCTTGGCGAATCCTCGATATGGAGCAGCCAGCGGGAATCGAACCCGCCTCTCCTGCTTGGAAGGCAGGCGTGTTAGCCTCTAACACTATGGCTGCAAATAAAAAAGAGCGGTGGTCACCCATCGCTCTTTGCTGTGTTCTGTTCTGTTCAATTCTTAGGTGATGATGTCAGCTACACCTTTTGCAAGTTCTGCAGCTTTTTTCATCAGCGAATTTTCCTGCAGGTACTCCAGCCCTTTCAACGTGATACGCGGCGTGGAACTGGAAATCACGACGCTTCCATCAATACCCCTCTGAACAGAGAGGCCGTCGATATAACCTTCCTTAGAAAGCATCTCCATCACCATCAGCCAACGATGATCCGTAAGCTTCAGTGCCTCTGCAGAAATGCACGTCATATCAGGCTCATCGTAATCCATAGCCTTTTCCAGATATCGCAGAATCCGATAAATCACACGGAAGTTATCCATCTGGCACCACCCCTTTATTCATCATCTTCCTCGGGAGCCTGAAATTCTTCAGGGATTCCATCGGGGAACAGAGAATCAAAGAAGTTAACCAGATCTTTCAAACTGGCATCCGGGTGCGCCTTCATGTACTCCAGAACTTCGTCTTCAACGTGACACTGTTCAGGGGCGTTCAGCATCCAGAGGAAATCTGCTTCTTCTTCGTACTCAGCATCATCCGCCGGGGTGTAATGCTCACGCAACCATTCCACATATTCCGGTTCTTTTTCCATGTTGCTCTCCTTACTTTTTCGGCTTTTTCTTGGCATGGGTGATTCTCACACGAGATTTCACATCCGCACCACCAAATCCATCAGCCTGCGCCCGGTAGATGTTGTCTTCATCAAAAGCCGTTTTGGTGCCGTCCTCCGGCTTCAGTCCGGGATACCTTGTCATATATGTTCCGCAGAGCTGTGCATACTTCTTAGGGCTCATTTTGACCTTTGCGGTCTTGCGCTGCTTAGAGGGAGCATACTTTGTTTTCTGCTTCATCCTGGCATCCCGAGCCTTGAGAATCCGTGCCACACTCGCTGGGACATCTTCTGTGCTTATTTTACCAGATTCTTTTGGCTTTGTCACCGTTGATTTTTCGACACTTCCAGACGAGCCGCCGGTGCTGGAGAATCTGCCCTTTTCATCCCGGCTATGCTTACTCTCATCGTAGTCGTCCAGCGTCAGGCCCAGCTGATCGAGGTACATCTCAACGCTTCTGCGGAAGGGGTCAAACACCAGACCGCCGGGCACATCCTGTTTGAGAATCTGCTCTGCGGTGAACAGCGACGCGCTGAACATCTCCACCTGATCGCACCGGGGCTGACCGCTGAAGTCATTCACCCGGTAGATTTGGACCTGAAGCACTTCATCAGGCTTTCCTGCGCAGTTGCCGAGGTATGTAATATCCCCCACTGTGATGTTGAACTCTTCGGCGGCTTCCCGGCGGAACGCTGTACTTGGGGTTTCACCCGGCTCAATGTGCCCTCCGGGGCCGCACCAGCCTTGACCGTCCGACCGAAGGCCGCAGAGGATTTTGTCACCAATCAGCACAAACCCGGCCACATACCCACAGTCATTCTCGTCCGTGACGAGGGGATTCTGCGGAGTGTTGCCGGGAACGGTCTGAACCGGGGCGGCATTGCCAAGGCCCCAGTCCTGCTCCATATCTTCTTCCGTGAGGATGTTCTCCGGGTCGAACTGCTCATCTTTCGCCAACGAGCGGCGGACCTCCGGGGTTTCAAGAATCCCAGCTGTAACGTAAGCGGCCGCAGTCTGCGCCCGCGCAAGCTGTGCCGCTGCCACGGTCTGGTCCTGCGCCGCCTTTTCATCATCGGAAAGGCTCCATGCGCTCTTGTAGGTGATGGTGTACTCTGGGATTTCGTCGATTTCCCTGTTCCAGACCATTCCCCGCAGAATCAGCTCCACGAGCGTCCGGGTGTTGTCACGAAGGTCGCCCGACTGGATGTTGCCGACGGCTTCCTTGTAATTCTCAAGGTCGCCCTCGCCGGTTGCGTTTTCGCCCGCCGGGGAACGTCCGAAAAGCCTCGTCTGCGGGATATGGCTCACAGCAGACAGCATCGCACAGGCGTTGTCCAGAATATCCTTTACGCCGGCAACGGACAGGGATTGAATTCCCACATCCTCGCCGTCTGCATCAATGAATACCATGTTCAGCAGGTTCCGGGCCAAGTCGAGCATTTCCATGCGGCGGAGTACGGCTTCCTCGCCCTCCACAGTGGAAAGCACGTTGGCGAGATTCTTCATCTTGTAGGTTGCCAGTGACAGCCGCTCCAGCAGCCGAATGGAATAGCCGGGGCCGATGCTGGCATTTCGCAATTCCTCACGAATCCGCATATACTCCGGGATGCCCCACGTCCGGTAGAGGTTTGCCATGCTGGAGCTTTCCGGGATTTCGGAGTTTCGGAACACAAGGCATCGGGATGAGTGTACAACGTAGTTTCCGTAGACGCTGTTCACCTGATAATACTCAGGAACGCCGGTGCCGCCCTTGCGGTAGTCCTCGTCGGCAGGGTTGTTGTCGTAGCCGTTGACCCACAGCGGATACATCTGATCCCGGCCGTATACCAGCAGTTCTTCCACTCCATGCACATCCCGCCAGTTCAGCGGTTCCTGCAGGAGCCGACCATCATCGACCAGCATAACGACAGCGGACCCACCAAACAGGCGGGCCCACTTCAATGCTTTCGCCAAATTGCTCTGGTAATGAATGGTCTGCAGATGGTCTTCCAGCTTCTTCTGCAAGTCCTTGTCCTTGATGCCAAGGTCAATGCCATTCTTGGTGGCATCATCCGCCGGGGCATCAATGATGGTGCTGAACAAACCGTTGCTGTCATACAGGTCAGCGAGTTCCGTGTCACTCACTGCTTCACCGGAAGCCCAGCGATAATATTCGGTGCTATCGTGCTGGGTGCCGTACTTGTTCAGCACGTTGTAATAGCCGTCAAGTCGCAGCTGGGATTTGATTTTGCCGGTTTTTACTTTCTTCACCTTATCTCCTTTCCGGTTATGCTATCAGGGTGCGGATATCGAAGACACCGCCCTCATACAGAGCAAGAGCCACGGCATCAGCCCGGTCGGGGCTGGTTAATCCACGCTTTTTCATAACCTCTTTGCTTTCGAGCTTCAGCTTTGCAGGTGCGCCGCTGAAGATGTATTTTCGAGTAGTCAGCTGACCAATCAGGGTAGAATCGTCTGGCAGGTGCAGGGTTCCCGCAGTCGCCATATCCCTCAGAACGGCCCACATCCATGTTGCGATATCCGCATAACGCCCGGCGGCTTCCTTGTCAGGCACGGCCGACGAGAAGTTCACCGGAACGACCATGAGCCGGTTCAGCTTTTGCCGAACCTTCTCCCGGTTGAGGATGTCCGTCACGCCGCCGCCCACGCCCGTGTCATCGATGATGGCATAGATCATGCCCCGGTACTGCGGGTATTGCTCCCGCAGGGCCTTGTACTTTGCAATGATATCGTCCGCCGTGGCATACAGGTCTTGGCCGTGGCGGGTCAGGAGCTTTTGGATATCCCCGTCGATATTCACCGCAATTGCAGTATCGTCGTTGCCGAAGCGGGCCACGTCGCATCCAATAGAGATTCTGGCCGGGGTGCTGTGCGGAAGCGGTTCAGTATTGACCGCTTTAGTGGCAAGTGCCATCGGAATGAAAACGTCATCTTCATTCTCGGGGAACTCACCGTCCACACGAACCCGGACAACATTGCTGTCCTTCCCGAACTTCCGCTCAAGGTCGGCAATGTTCTGCTTGTTGGTACGAGGGCTGTCCCGGCTGGATACCTTCATGCAGTAGTATGACTGGCTGTCGATGGTATGCGAATCATGGAACGTGCCCGTGTTCTGCGTTGGGTTGCCGCACATCAGAAGCCGGTTGTTATCACCGGACAATGTGCCCTGTATGGCCTCCATGATGGGGTCTGCAACACCGGAAGCCTCATCCACCACGAAAAGCATATTGTCTTCGTGGAAGCCCTGCATATTCTCCGGCTTCGTTGCGGTACGAGCAACGGCAAACCACCGCTTCTCGTGGCCCTTCATGTAGACACGGGTCTTTGTCCATACCAGCATTCCCTGAAGCAGAGGGCTGCGCTCCTGCCATTTGGCAATTTCAGCCCAGAGGACATCGTTCAACTGCTGGCGGGTAGGAGCCGTGCATACCACACGGGGATAAGAGAAGCAGGACAGGAACCACAGCACCAGATTGGCTTCAAATGCCGTCTTGCCAACGCCTTGGCCGGAACGAATCGTGACCTTGCGGTGCTGTGCAATGGCCGTAGCCGCTTCCTTCTGCCACGGATCAGGGGCAAACCCTGTCACCTCTGCGAAGAACTGGCACGGATCTTTGCGGTAGAGCGGAACCCGCCGGGCAAAGACTTCACGTCGGTTCGTCATCGTCCTCCACCTCCGCACCATCTGCCGCTTCGACCGCCGCTACCCAGTCATCGACAAGCTCATTTTTGCCGCTGTTGCTCAGGCGGCGCAGGTCTGCAAGCTGCTGGATGACCTTGGACTTTTGTTTCTGCACATCCGTCAATAGTCGTTCCAGCCGCTCCACAACGAGATACCCAGCTTCAACGGTCGTCGAGGTGTTCACCTCTGTTCCTGGAAGCCGCTCGCCCTTTGCCACCTTCGCATCCTGACGCTCGATGTACTCCCTTTTGTCCGATTCTTCTTTTTCTTTATCCTCGTCCAGACGGGTGAAGGCCCTTGACGATTTCGAGGTATGCACCATCTGGACGTGGGTTTTCTTTTCCTCGAAGTGGGCGATTCTCGCCATGAGAAAAGCTTCCCGGGCCGTCAACAGCTGGAGTTCCTGCACCAGAAGGTCTTCGGCATCCACCGCCTTGGTGCATTCCTCAATGGCCTTCCGGTTTTCTTCCTGCCAGTTGCCGAACATCACAGCAGACCACCCGCCGTGCCTCAGGGCGTTTTGGTTGCCCAGCGGCGCGCCCCCATGGTTGCCGACAGCATTGACATTTCCCTTCGGCGCACCGCACCGGTTCTGCTTCTTTTCGGGCTGCACTTCTGGATTCTGTGGGGTGCGTTTTGAGGATGCACCCTTTGGGTGCGCCCGGGTGCGCTTCTGGGGTGCAGATTCTGCATCCTTCCAATACCGCTTCTGCCAAGACTTCACCGTGTTCAGTGAAACTCCCAGCTTCTTTGCGATCTCGGTGCATCCCATACCCTTTTTATATAGGGTGAACGCCTTATCTCGCGTTTCCATCTACATCGCCACCACTATCCTTTTTTATGTTTTGGCTCGGCGGTCAGGCCGGACGATTGTGTTGTCCTACAAAAAATGCGCCGACCCTTTGCAGAGCCGACACCGCGCCCCTCTCTTACACAATCCTTGCAAGAGCGGTTTTAGAAATCATCATATTGCCGGTTTCGACGGCCAGAAATGTGCCAACGAACAGACCCGCTGCCGTCAACCAGAACGGCGCACCCACCATGAAGTACAATTCTGCACCAATGAAAAAAGCCACACTCAGAGAGAGTATGGTTGCTTTCCACAGATTCCCCATATTTTTCCACGGCCCCCAGACCACCAGTGCGTATGCAGTACCTTCAGCCATCAGGCCAAAGACTACATCCACCGGTCCGAAGGGGCTCATTGCGTTAGCAAGCGCAATGCCGAGCAGCACCGCCGGGGCGTACCGCTTATCTCTGAACGGAAGCGCACAGAGCATATTGGCTACCCGGAACTGGATTGCACCCCACGATAGGGGATTCAGTGTCGTCAAGGCGACGTACAGGGCTGCCACGACCGCCGTCTGGCAAAGAGTTTTGGTGTTTTTCATTATTTCCCCGCCCCCTTTACACCGTAACGACCACATTGCCGTGAACTGCATCATTCACTGCCGACTCGACTGTGACCTTGCGGGGATGCACGTCCTCAATGATCTTCTGCTTCAGCTTATAGGTCGCTTCCTCAATGACGAGGCTTTCACCTTCCAAGCTCTCCCGAATGAACTTGTCGATTTCGCAGTAGTCCGGGATCATCCCGTTCGGTGCGCCCGCCGGTTCGATGATGACCGTGAACTCGTTGGTGTAGTCAGCCTTCCCGATGGGGCAAAAGCATCGGCATTTCTGCTTGTAAACGATTTTTTGTACGGAATAGCTGTTTTGGAACTTAGGCATTGATGCTCTCTCCTTTCGGCTTCTGAACGATGAACAGCAGCTCCTTTGCTTCACGGGGGAACGGGATCGCCATAAACGCCGTAAGGAACGCTGCCGGCACATAGGATTTCATTCTGGTGTAGAAATCCCGCAGGGCCGGTTCCTGCTTGGCGTAGAAGTCATCCATTTCCCGGACGCTGCTCACCAAGCCAACTTCCTGCACGATGCTGAACCCGATCTCGGCCAGCTTCGCCTTCAGTTCATCATACCCCCACTCATAGACATGGGCCCGGTACTGGGTGTTATAGCCGTTTCCCGGGGTGTTCGGGCAGGAGAGGAACATCTTTGCACCCGGTTTCATCACCTTGTAGCACTCCACAAGGCTCTTTGCGCCATCGTCCGGGTGCATATGTTCGATGGCAGAGGTGTAAATCACGAAATCTGCGAAATCCGCCGGGATGACCTTGGACATCTCAGCCACGTTGCCGAGCTTCCAGCCAACCTTGAACGGATAATAGGATGCAAGGTCTTTAGGGTGCAGATTCTTTGCGGTTGCACCCCGCATGGCCTCCTTGATGTTTGCCTTGCTGATGTCCACGCCGGTGTAGGATGCGATATCCTTTGCGTAGTAGCGCAGAAGCGGAAGCATCAGCGAGCGGCCGCAGCAGACATCCAGCACGTTCATGCCCTTCTTGGCCATGTGTGCGGCCGCAAGGTGCTGGATGTAGTTCATCACGTCCAGATTGGTGAAGAAACCGTCTCTGAACTGCATATAAAAATTCCGCATCTGGTAGGTGGTGCAGAGAACCTTTTCTCTGTCCATACCGTCCTCGATGCGGTACACGATGTCTTTATTCACGCCATTTTCCTTTCGTATCAAGGTATTTCTGATATTTGAGCCATTCCTTCAGAGAATACTCCCTGCGGATGCGGTAGTCTATGCCGATCATCCCCTTGGGTGGTCTGACCGCTACCATCTCCGAGCCGTTGAAGTAAGACAGCCCGCCAAAATTGACCTGTGTTGTCCATGTCGTGCTGTCCACACTGTAAAAGCCAAAATCCGCTGCATCCTTCTTGGTGTACCCCAAGCCATGCACCCGCACCCCGCAGGCGTTTGCATACTGCACCAGCCGCCGGATATAGCCGTACTCGCTGGGCCGGATATGCTTGATTGCGAAGCCGCCGATGCCGATGTAGGGATACTCCCTGCACAGCCGCTTGAACTCGTCCAAGCCCCGGGTCCTGTGCCAGACGGGGATGCTCCGCTTCCCTGTCTCAGCTTCCAGCTGGGCCCTCATGCGCCTTACAGCGTCATAGCCGATGATTGCATCCACATCCAGCTCAAAGAAGTTCTCGATGCCGTGCTGGTTGATGAAAGCAATGTACCTGCTTAGGTACCCGTCCCAGTCTATCGGTTTTGAGGAAGCCTCGATTCCGTGCATAAAGGTGAAAGCCCCGCTGTCCAGCAGGAACATCTTCCACCTCGGCATTTCCTCGATCTGCCACGGCTTGATGTAGTAGAAGCTCTCCAGAACGTATTCCGGTCGGTTTGCCCTCACGATTTTCTCTGACGGGAATGTTCCTGCCAGACAAAGCCTCATGTCTCAAACCATTCTCCGCAGTGCGGGCACTGGATAAGTTTAGAGCCTCCCTGCTGCGTCACAGCAGGCTGATAGGGTGCAGGCTGTCCAGATTGCTGAGGTTCAGCTTCAGGGCTTGTGTCGGTCGCTTTGGGCGGCTGTTGAACAGGCTCTGTGAAAAATTCCTCAAAATCGGAATCATCCATATCCCGAAGCAGACCGTCCAGCTCAACGTCATTGAACCCGGTGCTGCTGAGATCTACGTCCAGAGCTTTCAGTGCGTCCATTTCGGCTCGAAGCACATCGTCATTCCACGAAGATGCTTCCGAAACCTTGTTGTCTGCAATGCGGTAGGCCCGAATCTGAGCGTCCGTCAGGTCATCGACAAGGATGCAGGGCACTTTATCCATTCCAAGCCGTTTTGCGGCTTCGTATCGGGTGTGTCCTGCGATGATGGTGCCTTTCTGGTCGATTAGAATAGGAACTCTGAAGCCAAAGCTCTTTATGCTCTGGGCTACCGGCTCAATAGCCGCCTCATTGTTCCGGGGATTATTCTCATACGGATGGATCTGCGAAATATCCTGATACTGTACTTGCTGATTCATTGTTCTCCCTTTCCTTCTTTCCCGCTGGCGTTGCGGTTAAAATTCGGGGAGCGGCGATTTTCAGCCTCCTTTCCGGGTATAAAAATAGCCGCCCGGTAGCGAATCCGGACGGCCATAACCTTTAGCTAGAATTTTACGATATTATTTTACCACTTTTGAAGTGCCTTGTAAATGACATCTTTTTGACATCGTCTCAGAGCGTGTCAAGAGCGTCAATACCAAACATTAGTGCAGATAATGTTTCAACGGCAGAATCATGGTATCTGTAAATCTGACGTTCAGACACGTTTTTCTCAATTGCAAGCTTTGCAACCGTTTTCGGCGTGTCACAAATGTACATCCCATAGATGATGTCAAACCCCTGTTTTTTTGACATATCGGTACTTTTCTCACAGTAGATTTTATAGAGGTCCAGCATTGCGTCGATGTGCCGGATGATGATCTTGGTGCGGCGGCAGGAGGTTCGGATAGCCTCAACAACGGCCACATTATCCCTCTGGAGCATCATATCCAGCAGTTCCAACGCTGTTTCCTCTTTCTTCCCGTCATGCTCCCCGGTTTCATCCGTGTACACGGCCCCGGTGCAGTGCTTCTTGAACGCCCGATAGTTCTTGAGCAAGAGCTTGGTATTGCGCAGGCGGCGATCACACCGGCCTGCAGCATTACGCTTCTGCTCTGCCACGACTTCTTTTGCGCTCTGTCGAGCGGTTTCCCTGATGATTGCCTGAAAGTCTGCCGGAATATCCATTGCGCATTCTCCCTTCTATCGTTGCCAAAATCTCTAAATTCAGGTATAATAGACTTGTCATTTTTCGGGGGCTGCGCAAGCGGCCTTCTTTTTTTGTTTAGATAGCCTTCATCCGGCGGGAAATCTCACTTTGGCTCAGAACGGCCAGCGGGACCCTCTTAACGCCCCGCTCTGCCGCCATGTTCGATGCGACCTGCGAAATAGCGGCGATATTCTCATACCGTTCCGCCTCGGTCTTCTGGCCGTAGGTAGGTGCATCATGGGAGTGGTCGAGAACCGTCAGTTCCTCCTGCAATGCAGCTTCAACGCACCGCTTCAGGTTGTTCAAGGCCCAGTCCTCGCCGCCTTCGACCACCCAGCCAAGGTACTGCTCGTAGTTTTTCATGGCTTCCTGCTTCAGACGAGACAGCCGCTTCTCACCGAAGCCGAAGGTCAAATGCACCGTCGAGGCCATAACGAGCCATGCGATCTCTGCTCCATCACATTCCGCCATGTACAGCTGTTCTTCCCTGCGGTTGCGGGGTGCTTTCAGCTTCGGAAGCCGCACCTCAAAATCACAGATGCCCTCCAGATCAGCTTTCATTGCATCCGTGGCCGTCTTTCGGCTTCCGAAGAACACGGCTCCTTTATACCGGGCCTGAAAAGCCTCCATCTTATTGCAGGCTTTCTCCAACCTGCTGGCACCGATGCCTTCCTCTTGGTTCATAGCCACCACCAAGCACCAGCAGAACAGCTGTGCCGCCTTGTCCCGGGCATCGAATCTGCCCTGGCGAATGCTCTTATTTTTCATTGCGCCGCCACCTCCATTTTCTGCAGCCGATCAAGCGTCCAAAGAATTTTCTGGTGCTGCTGCACACCCACCGGTCTTTACACCAGAAGCAGTGCCCGTTGCACCAATATGCGAAATGTGCCCTCATGCCCCCTCCTGTTCCATCACGAACCACCTCTGCGCACCGCTTTCTTACCATTCCCGGCGAACTTGTCCGGTCGTTCATCGCTCATGCCCCGGGCCAGCACCTGCGCCCGCTTATCGTTCGGCATCTGATAGGTACAGCCAGTCGCAATGTGAATATACAGATCATTCAGCACCGCAAGGGCAATCTCTGCTGTTTCGTACTGACCCAGACGATATACTGCACCGCCGCCGGTGGGAACGGCCTTTACTTCATGCTCCGGGCCAATGTACACGGTTGAGCATTGGGCAATGTTGATGATTGAATCCCACTTTTTGTTCATCACATACATTGCCGCTCCTCCACATAGAACCAACTCTGCGGCGGGCGGGTGATATCCACAGGCCGCAGACCAAACCTCGTCTTTTGCAGGCCTGTGAAGTCCTGCAGGTCGAGCGGCCGGTCATAAATCTTCAGGTCGGAGATGTGCCAACCGAAAAGGCAGTGAGCCGCCCACTCATATTCCGACAGATCTTCGTACCTGATGCAGGATTTCTTGGACATCCGCATGGTCTGCTCTTTGTCTGCCCGGTAGTCAGTGGTAAAAGGTTCAATATCGAAGCAGGTGAACTCAGCCCAGACCTTGCCGTTGATGCGATGTCCAGCAATCTCCACTACGTCTTTCTGATGGGTAGGATTCGGCATAGTGCAGTAGATGAAGCATCTAAACGGCTTGTCCAGCTTCGGCTCGTTTTTCCGAACCTCTACGGTCTTTCGACCGGAGGCTATCAGCTTGCACCAGTTCGGGCGGATGCTCAAAAGCACGGCTTTGCTCATTTTCTCACTCCTTTCCGCCTATTCCCGGGTTGTGCTTGCAGGTGCCCGCTTTATCATCCCAATCGCACTTGCTGCGGTTCTTCCCTTCATGGTGAAGGCACTCGTCGCAGAGCATCAGGACATTGCCACAGTACGGACAAAAAGCCTTGTAGCCGTCAGCGTGGATATCCCACCGCATCGTGACTTCATGGTCGCAGTTGGGACACCATTCTGTAACCTCGTTATTGTTCATTGCTTCTCCTTCCTTTTTATCCCTTACCTTCAAAGTAAAATACGATTGGCTTTTCATTCTCAATAACAGTTCCGTATGCCACGCCAATTTTGTAGATATAATCCTCACGCAATTTGCGTGGAATCTCAGCAATATACTTGCGGAAGGTTTCAAGAGAGTGTGCCCGCTTATAATGGTTGCACATCCTGCAGGCCGGCATGAGGTTGGAAAGGTTATTGGCCGCCGGATCCCCAGCTTCCCATGATCTCAGCGGCTGGAAGTGGTCAACCTGCATCGTTTTGTAGTCAATAGGTCTTCCGCAGTAAGCACACCGGCCACCATACTTTCGGTATACTGCCTCACGGGTTTTCTTGTTGATTGCCATTCTGTGCAACCTCCTTCGGCGGCAGGGGCATCCAGCCCACAACAGGAAAATCAACAACATTGTTATAAACATCATCCGGGCAGAAATGACGGTCTTCCCACCAGCCCTTCGGAATTTTGTAGTCGTCCTTTTCCTCGTCGTAGTCAAAGTTATCGGCATCATACCACGCCCAGCGGCTTTCCCCTGTGCATAGCGTGCCGTCCTCGTAGATAGCTGTCGTAATATCACAGCGGCTACTATCCATGCGATACAGAATCAGCACTTCAGTCTCAATCTTTGGCGGGTCAGTTTCCGGGTTTCGCCACGCCGGGAACGGCTTTTCGAGAGGGATTTCGCCAATCAGTGACAGGACATTCTCCACCGCCCGAATTTCATTATCCCAAGCCTCCGACCTAAGGAACTCGCACTGTTTTCTAGCTTTATAGGTCGCAAGCAAGTCGTGAATCTCGTCGTAGAGAGTGACAGCATTTATCAAGTATTTTTCTTTCATGGTATCTCGTTCACCTCCAACACTTCCACCTTCGGGTATTCCGTGTAGTGGTCTTTTGCCATCGCAACCGCCCGCACCCCTGCTCTGGTCTCATTCGGGGCATCCACAATGTAAGTGAGCCGGGCGGATGCGTGCTTGTTCGATGCGATCAGCACCACTTCATACCGCACAGCCTTAGCCTCCCAGCAGCTTGCTGCCAAGGATAGAAGCCATTCCCTGCACATAGGCTTCCTTCGGCAGATTCTCCTGCCCCGACTGTGCCAGAAGCTCTCTCATGCTAAATTCGTTGCCGCTGCGGTCAACTGCCCGCATCCGTGTGCTGCCACGATTGACCGGCACGGTCTTGGCATCCCGGGGATGGATGCCAAACGGAAGCTGGAAGCCCTTCTCGAACACCCAGAGGTGGTAGCAGTCGCAGACATCCACCAGCCGGTCCTGCGTCGGGAACACCTCAATTGCCAGACGCTTCTCACCGAACAGTTCGTTCTTGATCTGCATCTTGACGGCCCACGGGATATCCCCGCTGCCGTCGCTCTGGCCGACACCTTCCGCCGCCGTGATCGTGACGTGTTCGACCTTACCCCATTCCGTGCGGAGCAGGCGGGACATCACGCTGTAATGCGCATCGTCGCTGATCCACGCCCGGTCCATCTCCCGCATCCAGCCGTGATAGGGCATCCCCAGTTCTTCCACCGCCTGCTTCGGGGTAATCGTCTCAATCCACTTCATTTCGCATCGTCCTTTCCCTTAATAAGTTTCACCATGTTCGGGGTGTCGGTCAGGTTTCCGACCACCTTCCCGCTCTGGATGTATCCGAAACCATTGGGCCGCTCTATACCATCTGCATACTCGGCATAAAATCCGAGGTGCTTATACCCAAATTCATAGTACTCGCCATACCGCACTACGAAAATTGCATTCTCCGGGTACTCCGTTTCAATGATGTCGTTCTCAAAAACAGGCACACCATTGCTATCTTCCTGCCCGGTACTGATGCCGACCGTTTCAGGATTCACCAGATGCGCATAAGGTTTCTCGTCTGCCGAGTTGATGTACCAGCCCTCTCCCGGGCGGCTCTCTCTTACGCCGGGAGAGCGGAGCAGATAGCCTTCATGCCATGCGCCGTCTGCAGATTTGCCGCGGTAAATTCTTCCTCTCATGCGCCCCTCCTGATCTTCACCGGCAGGACGATTGCTTTATACGCTTCCTCCCGGCCCACTTCCGTGAACTTTGCAGGGGAAATCTCCCCATTCAGCTGGATATGCACCTTGTCGCTCTCCATCGACTTCAGCGTTTCGCACAGGTAATCGACATTGAAGCCCATGCACAGCGGGTCCGGCACATCTCCTTCCAGAGCGAACTGTTCCGTCATCTGCGCAACCGTGCTGCGCATGGAGGCCCGTCCGTATCCATCCGGCTCAAAGTTCATCATCAGAATGGACTTTTCCTTGACATCCGTGGATTTTGCCAGCTTCATGCGGTTCAGAACGCCCAGCAGCTCCCTACGGTCAACCTGACAGGAGATTCCTTTGTACTCTCCCGAGATGATTTTCGTATACTCCAGAAAAGGCTCTGCGATCAGACGGGTCGTCACGATGAACTTTTCATCATGGATGACCGCCTTGAACCGGTCACGGATAATCTCTACATCTCCATCAAGCTCCAGCGTGTCGATTGCCTTTGCCGTTGCCGCCGGCAGAACAAAGCGGAAATCTCCATCCGCCTGACAAGGAATCCGGGAAACAGCCAGCCGGTAGCCGTCCAGAGCACAGATTTCCATGGTATCTTCTCCCTGCCGGGAAATGCACAGGCCCTTGTGTGCCGGTTTGCGGTCATCCTTGGAAGCCGCATAGAGGACCTTCGAGATGGCCCAGCTCAAATCCTGCGCCTTGACGATGCAGTGCTTTGCATCATTGCCGGGGCCGGGCATTTCCGGGTAATCGCTGGCCGGAATCGTACTCAGCTTGGCTCTGGCCGGGCCTGACTTGATGTGCAGGAGCTTGTCTTCGATGTTGATTTCAATGGTCGGAGCCACGGTGCTGCCGATGAACTCAACCCCACGAGGCGGAACCACAACCTCCGTATCAATAGATTCCGAAAGCCCTGCCTTGACGCTCAGTTCCAAATTTGTTGCGATTGCGTCCGACCCGCTCAGAAGGATTCCTTCGTTTCCCGAAGAACGAACCTCCGGCACCGCTGCACGAAGCTTAGAAAAGATCGTGCCAATTTCCTTTCTCTCAAACTTCATCATGTTCCCCTTTCTTCAGCCGTGCGCTGAATTTCTCGTAGCACTCCGGGCACATATAAGCGATGCGCTCCGGGTTATCTCCACGCTTTCTGCGAAGAAGCAGAGCGTACATTTCCTTCATGGGCCTGTACTTCCTGCAGATGGTGCAGTATTCCCACAGGCGTTTCTTTTGCATCTCCGTCGGTTCTTCATTCAGGAGTGCCGCAGGCTTTTCCCTGCGCATCTTATCTGCTCCAACGATTTTCTCCATGCTTTTGCACATGAAAACGGGCGTTCTGGTGGCATCTGCGGCCGCAAGGATATCTTCGATCCAGTCAGCCTGCGGGACCACCTTTCCTCTGTCCCTGCCGGTCTCAGCCCCGATGACAATCCACTCCATCTGCGATGCCAGCGCAATCAGCTGGTCCTGACATCCGGCGAAGCTTTCCAAAATGGGCTCCACGGTGATGAAGGTCTTATAGCCCTTGCCGAGGAACATCATGTCGTCGGGGCTAGTTACGGTCGTTCCGTACCAGAATGATTCATCCCGTGGAAGCTCGCCCGTAGCCGCCATCTGTCGAAGCCGGGCAGGGCATTTTGTGATGAAGATGTATTGATGCTGCGGGGCCTTCTTTGCGGCCTCAAAGACCTGCAGGATCCATTCTGTTGGAACCCACGGGCCAAACAGTTCACCTTCCAGACACACCAGAATCGAAGAACCGACCTTGATTTTCTGGGGAAAGTCGAGCCGATATAGGTGCAGCGTCGGGGCAAAGCCCATCGGAGAGTTCAGGAATCGGCCGTTATCCAGAGCCCATGGCTCGTCCAGTTCAAACAGTTTCCTGCCAATTTCACGAACCCGGGGGTCTGTCATGTTCCGGCGAAAATCACTGGAGAACCGAAGGATGCTCCGCTTGGTGTAGCAGTACCGGCAGTCATTCAGGCACCCGGTCACCGGATTCCATGCGTAATGCGCAAGCTCACTCTGGGTCTTGTTCATCGGTAAATCCTCCCCGTCTGGTTATCCACGAGAACGATTCGCTCCACAATTTCAAAACCAGCGGCATCCGCCACATAACGCAGGACGTGGACAAGCTCACTTACACGGGCTTCCTCCCGCTGGATGTTGCTCTCGGCCCGAACCCGTGTGGGGTCCGGCGCACCGCTGGGGTTTCTCCCCTTGCGAGTATCAGGCATCGTCAGTCCTCCCTGTCCAGAATCATAAAGTAACTGTACGGATTTCCCGGCTTTTCAACCAGCCTGCGGCGCACGATTTCAACCCTGTACCCTGCCTTGAGCATCAGCCGCCCTAGGTCGAGCCGTTCATCTTCCGAAAGGCCCTTTGTGGTTCCCTTCGCTTCCGTCAGAATCAATTGAATTTTAGCCGACACGTTTCTCCACCTCCATCAGGTCGTGCATCAGTTCGTCCACCAGCAGTCTGCCGGCATGAGAGCCGGTCCGAATGATATTTCCGTTCGCCTTGAGTTCTTCAAATTCCCGGTTTCGGATTTCCTGCGAGCGTTTGGCGAAGTCCACCTCGGAAGCGTTCATACGCTGCTGTACGACCTGCTGCCACTCAGCAATAAAGGGCTTTGCGGCCTCCAGATCAGGGTACTGGTCGTTGGAATAGCTGCGTTTCTGCCTGACCGTGCCGCCCGGCTCCACCTCCAAGGTGTACCACGGCGTATTGGGGTCAGCTTTCTTCCGCATGAAGAAAATGTAGCTTTCCCGGGTCGCAATGCGCTCAAAATACCTCGTGCCCCGCCGGATGCAGTGGTCGAGAAACTGGCTTTCCCGCAGGATATCCTCTGCGCCCTCCGGAACCCGGATGATGTACTCAGCCCCGTCGTACTCATAGATTTTGCGGATTTTCTTGTAGATGTTCCCAATGTGGAACTGGTTCTCCAGCTGCTCCGCATCATTCTTGATCTCCGTTTCAGCGTGTCTCAGGGCTTCGATTCTCGCCAGCTTCTTGCGTTCCGTCACAAGTTCATCGTGCCGCCGCTTCAGGTCTAACGGGAAAAGTACCTTTTCGAGCTTCAGATTCATGCCCGCTTTCCGGGCCATATCTACATAATCCATCCAGTCGGATGCAACTTGCGGGGTGATCTGGCCGTTATAGGCTCCCGTGATACGCCGGGTCTGCTGGCGAAGATATTTCAGGCCACCGGTCATTCCGGCTTCCTGCAAGGTCTTAGACAGCCCAGAAAGGCTTCGGATGTTGGCTGTCATTGCCATATTCTTTCCGGTAATGGCAAGACCAGCCTTTTTCCACTCGACTGCCTCATCCACATTCCTGAACGTCCGCTTGCTGCCAGACACGAGCGCAAGCTCCTGCCGGTTCAGGCCGAACACGCCATAGTAGGTCTTCGAGCGGAGATTGATATTCGGACTGATGTAGTAGCGGTCACGGTCATATACCTGCGTTGCCAGAGCGTCGCTCCACCCGGTCTTAATCAGGCTTTCGGCCATCGGGTATCTACGAATCGCATCCCACTGGCGCACCTCCCAGAGGAAGTTCAGCCGGTCATCGTACTGGTACATCCATTCCGTTTTCAGCACCTTGCGGAGATCCGCTTTGACCTGCTCCGAAATGGTCGCCAGCTCATACGGCTGATACGGCCCTGTCGGGGCCAGCAGCATCGAAGACACTGTGGCCTTCTGGCACATGATGTATTCCGGCTGTTCACTGACGCTGTAAGCACATTTCCACTTCTTGACCTGCTTGCCGTCGGTCCAGAGGATATCCCTTGCGTAGATTCCCAGCTCCGCCCGATGATTTTCAAAGCCAAAACAGACCAGATAGCGGCGAACCCATACTCCATCCCCCTGAGGCTTACTCCACAGGACTGTCCTGTTGGCCCAAACCCTCTTTGCAGGATAGCGGGTATTGTAAATCATCATCTGCTTACCACAGCAGGGGCACGGAATCCAGGTCTTATGCTTCAGGATCCGTCCCTCTACGGTGTGTTCGCCGCCACAGCTGTCACAGCGGCAGTTCTGAAGCTTCACCCACTCTTTCTCCCCGCCGGGCCGGACCACCAACTTCTTGGTGTCCGTCACCCAGAGGAACACGGCATCGTCGCACTCAGCCAAAATCTGCTTTTCAAAATCTTTCGGCGGTTCCGGCAGACTTTTCAGGGCTTCCTTGGTTTCCTCAGCTTGTCGGGCATTGCGCTGTTCACGCTTTTTCCGGTTATGTGCGGAAAGGGCATCCTCCACGATCTCAATCAGATTTCTGTTCCAGCTGGCTTCAAAATAGGTCCGAAGCAATTCCGATTCCTTGCTGGTTGCCGCCAGATCAATGCGCCAACTCAAGACACGACCAGAGCCAATGTCGATTCGACGGGGATCCAGCTCCCCTCTGGTAGGGTTCTTTTTGTCCCGAAGTTCCCCTGTCCAGTAATCGCCGCAAAACCGCCAGACGACGAGCGGGGCCTTTGCCCTGTTCCAAACGGCCACGGTCAGGGTCTTTCCCTTGATGTACCGGCCTGCGCCCTGCCCCTCGGCAACCGACATACACAGCCCGGCATCCAGTTCAGGCCGCTCCGGTTCCGGGGTGTAAAGCTTTAATTCTTCAGCTTTCTTCATGTAACGCCGCCTCCAAACTATCCGCCGTATACTCTTTGCCTGGCAAAACCTTCACCCCGTCAACTGGGTATGCGATGCAGCTTTTCTCCTTCGGATTCTGAATGATGAAGCAGAGCCAATCCCCTAGTCTCCCGGACAGCCGTTTTCCCTCGCCATACGCCACCCGGAACGGCATCTGGTAGACATCACTGAACTCCTGCGCCGGGTGGTCGAACACATAGTTTGCGTGCATAAAGAGAAGTTCGTCCTCATTGAGCCTGCGCAGAGGAACGATCTCGGTGCAACTGCTTCGAGTGCCGCAGTCGTCCTCGTCAATGTCCCCACCGGCGGCAATGGCCCAGATTTCATTCTGACCATCCCACGGATACCAGTTCAGGCAGTCCAGAGGATCCAGACAGTAATGAAAGCCGGTGCTGGCACACTTTGCCTTGTCGGTCCTGCTGACTTCGCCCGGCTGGTACTGGTAGCTTCCATCTCCGAGCGTTGCGATCAGACCCGGCTTGAATCCCTTATATCCCAGAATCATCAGCACCAACCCTCCAACGACAGCTGCATGGAATCTTCCTGCGGCTCCTTCTTCTTGGGAGCCTTCTTCTCCGCCTTCGGCTTTTTGGGCTTCTGTGTCTTTTCCTTAGGCGGGGTTTCGGGCTTCGCCTGCGGCTTGGGATCCGGGGTCTGTTCCGGCTCGATCTTTGCCGGTTTGTTCATTTCTTCCTCGGTCGGAGCCTCCCCAGTCAGCTTGATGTTCATCACAAACGAAATTTCAGCGTTGGGGAAATAGAATTGAACCGCCTTGCGGTAGGCATCGAGGTCAGATAAAACCTCACCGGCATTGTGAACGACGGCGGCGCAGCACTCGGAAAATGTTCGTTTCGTGTTGCAGACCACCTCTGCGAACCGCGGCTCCTGATCTGCAAAGCTCAGAAGTGCCCGCAGTACATAGCTCTGGACGGTCTGAGCGGAACGACTGCCCGTGAACAGCTTGTCCTCCGCTTCCAGCTTCTCTTTGGCCTTTGCCCGCCAATCAACGAACTCGACCGTATTTGTGGTGTGTGTAGTGGAATCCATAGTGTCCTCCTATTAGAAAAAGCTCAACTGACCGCCTTTCCGCTCCAGAAGGGCCGGTTCCTGCTCCGGCTCTTTGGGCGGCATGGGGGCGGGTTTTGGCTTTTTCGTATTCTTTGGTTTTGCTGGCTTCTCAAGGGCTTCAGGGGCTTTCTGGCTTGCGGATTCCGGCGCATCGAGCTGTGCCTTCATGGGCCTCGTCAGCACATCCATGTGTGCTGCCAGAATCCGATATTGCCAGACGCTCCTGCGGAGCATCGGCGTGTACCAGATATTCCCGTTGTCGGCCGGAATCAGGCCCCGCCGGTCATAGGAAGTACCGGGACTGACAAGCGTGTCGCCAATCACCACATATCCCGGCATCCCCAGAAGGCTCATTTGCAGGTAGCACATCATGCCAACCAGATAGTCGATATCCTGTGCCACGAAAAGAACCTGCGTCTGGTAATTGATGTCGTTCTTCCTGCAGACGTTGGCAAAGGCCACCAGCAGAGCCCCTGCGCCGCAGGCTGGGTCATTGACCGATATCCAGCCCTTGTCCTTGATTTCCTGCGTCAGCCTCGGGATATCTGCTGTGATTTGTGCCATACAATAGCAAACATCATACGGCGTGAAGAACTGACCCGCCGTGTCGTTGCCAAGCTCCAAGCACATATACAGCTCCCCGAGAAAGTCCTGATCCGGGTTTTCTTCCAGAGCCACAACGAACAGGGCAAGGATTTCGGAGAAAAGTTCCATATCCGGTTTGGTGTACTTCTTTGATATCGTCCTGTACTGTGCTTCTCTCTGCTCTGCATGGGAGGCATCTGTCGCATTGGAAATCGCAATGGCACTCAGCGTCACCCAGTCCGACCAGACCTCCCAGCGGGAGTATCCCTTATTAAAAAAGGCATCGAACTTCTTCACCAGTTCCTTTTGAGCCTGCCCTCTGATATGCCGAAGATTATTTCCCACGGAAATTCCTCCTTAGTCTCCGTGCGGAGCTTCCTCCGCCGATGACTTTTTCAAACGCCGCCTGCTTATGCGTTTCAGGTCGTCGTTCAGACTTCGATTGCTGAGGAAGTCATATCCGCTTGGTGTTGCCCGGTCAACCCGGTTTCCTTTGTATGTGATGTGTGCTTTTTCCCACGCTTCCAGCGTCGTGATACCCTGATGTTCGGCCTGATCGAGCAGCCGCTTGGCATATCGCCACGGCTGCTTCGCTTGATGGGCCATCGCCTCTTTGAGTACAGCCACGACCAGCGCATCCTCGACCCCTGCGGCCCGAAGGTCTCGGAACTCTGAAGCCATATAGAGCGTGAGCGTATTGTCGCACCCAGCCCAGACCCAGTAAGTTTCCGGGGTGCCGTCGGGCGGTCCGGTCGAGGTTTTGGCCTGTTCGTCCAAATCAGGGGATTTTTCGTCAGATTCAAAATCCACTGGGTTTTTCTGGGTTTTCTTGGGTTTCGGTGGCCGTCCGCCCTTTGCTCCATTGGCACGGTTGATGGCAGCTTTTCGCCTGTATGCTTCTTTTTCCGCATCCATCTTATTTTTGATTGCGGGCCACGCATACCGCTCATTACCCTCAAACTGCGGCTCAACGCCCTCTGCCTTATAGTCCATCATCGCCCAGACGATGCGCCCTCGTTCCTCCATGCTGTACGGCTCAAGGAGCAGCCGATAATCGTCAATCCAAAGTTTGACATATTCATTCGCCGCCACGCTTCACCTCCCCTTTCGGCTCTTGATTGAGGCTAAGCACTTTACACAGATGCCGGTCCAGCTTGATTCCGTAGATGTGATACTCGTCAAACAGTGCTTTTTCTCGGCGGTGAGCTTCCTCGTGGTGCGCCCGGCACAGCGCAATTGCGTTAAGTCCGACGTGAACCACCTTTTCCCGGTCCATTCCCATGCCGATTCGGTCAACATGGTGAACCTCGGCTCTGCGGTTGCAGATCGCACAGCGGCGGTTTTCCAAGCACAGATACAGGTATTTGCCGATGTCATCCGTCTGCGTCAGGAGGCTGTCCTTGGTGGGAACGCCCCAGTGAAAGCAGAAGGAAATCAGATATGTAATGAACTCCCGAGCAGTCGTCATGTCGCAATCCGAGAGGGAGAACCACTCCCGCAGGGTGCGGGAGCAGAAATCCCACTGGAGATAAAGCCGCAGTTCCTCCGGCTCATGGCCGGACCACAGGGCGATATCCCGGATGATTGCGAAGATCTTCCGGCGTTGGTCGGCAGAGATGGTACGCCCATCATCAAGCCGGATTTCAACCCGCCGGGGCCGCTTCTGAGCGAGGAACCGGCTGATATCCGTATCCGGCTGAAGAATGAGCTTACCCTTCTCCAGCTTCTCGATTTTCGCCGTTACGATCATCCGTTTTCTCCTTGTCCACATGAACGTGCATCGGAATATACACGCTGTTCGACCCCATATTCCGCACGAGGAAGTCGTTGCATTTGGCTTCCGACAGGTGGTTCTTGAGGACCTGCATCCCATAGGCATACTGTCCAGCTGCCTTTTTCGCTTCGATTTTGGCCTGAATATCCTCATCCCGATAGTTTGCTTCAATCAGATAGAGGTCATAGCCGAGTGCCTGCACCCCGTTCAGATTGTTGGTGTCGGTGGCGTAAATCACCTTTCCGGCCGGAAAATGCACCTTGTACCCACAGTTCGGCACATTATGTACCAGCATGAACGGGATCACATTGCACAGACCGTAGCCGTACATGGTTCTGGGGGTCAGCACGTCGATTTGACGTTCCGGCACCCCAGCAGCCAGAAGCGGCGGAACCAGCCACCGGCAGCACCCAAACCGCAGCGTCGGCCGCTCCTCGGCCAGCCGCTTGATGGTGCGCTTCTGGAAATGATCGCTGTGGATATGGGTCAACAGTACCAGCTTCAGCTTCGCCACATACGTTTCCAGTGCCTTATAGGGAACGCCGCAGTCTACCAGCAAGAAATCCTCCAGAATCGTGGCGTTCCCATCGCTCCCCGTCGAGATGATGTTGTACTTAACCATCAGAGTGAAGCCAGATCAACGGCTTCTTCTACGGCATCCGCTTCCGGCTCCGGCAAATCCATCGTTTTGGCCGTCCGCTCGATTTTGGGCTGTTCCTGCTCCACCGGCGGCTCGGCTTCCGGTACATCGGTCATCTCCGGCAGCAGGTCGCCGCTGGTCGTATCCGGCATAATCGTATGACCATCCCGCAAATAGGCAGTAGTCATCTCAGCGGTCATAATGCCCCATTTGGAAATCAGCTGGCGGAGCATGGTCTTTTTCGCCATGCCATCAAAATCCTTATACCAGAAGCTGGAGTACTTCCACAGATCCTTCTGGGGGATTTCGCCGTTCAGAAGCTTCTTGTACGCCGCTGCGCTGAACGCCTGGCTGTACTTGTCGGCATGAGCCATCATCTGCTCCATCGTCCAATACAGCGTCTTCTGGAAGCCGTTGAGGTATTCAAAGAAGGCCACATAACCCACCGTAGGCATCGCTTTCCGCTGTTCAAAGTCTTCGATGAAGTGCATCTGGCCGAAACGTTCCTCAAAAGGATCCCAGCCGCCAAGCTCACCCTGCTTGACCTCGATGACGTTCAGCCGTTTGTACTGGCCTGTGCGCAGGGCCAGCTGGACGTAGCCTTTGTACCCCAAAACGAACTGTGCCTTGACGCTGGCCGGTTCGATCATGTTCCCATCCCGGTCGTACTTGGCCTTGGACTTGAAGGGCACCAGATAGAACTGACCCAGCTGGGGCGACGGCTGAAGGAACAGGCTCTCTCCCAGAAGCGCACCGGCTAGGATGGTGCCGGGGTTGCACTCCTGCAGAGCCGGGTTGACGGCAACAGCGGACGTGATGTTCGCAATGAACCGCCCGGCACGGGCTGGGTCGCCCAGCGTGTTGTTCACCAGATTCTTGTACTTCGTGGTCTGGATTGCCTGAGAGAAGCGCATTTTCTGCGGCTGTACAGCTTTACTCATGGTCGCTTACCTCCTGATTTTCAATGCCGTTGTCGGTCATGTAGGTCTGAATCTCATTGATTTTGCCGTTGACGAAGGCCTTCAGACCACGAAGCTGCTCCAGACTGCCCCGGACTTGGAACGTGCGGCCCATGAAAGCGAACTTTGCGCTCATAACCCGGGCGTTGCTTTCCTGCTGCACTTCTTCCTGCTCGTCGGGAGCTTCCTCCACGTCCTCCGTACCGAGAACGCTTGGAGCCATCAGTTCTTCCTCTGCGGCATCCAGAACGGCGGATTCTGCCTCCTGCTCCCGAAGCTGGGTTTCAAGCCGCTGCTTCCGCTCCGCTTCCTCCCGGGCAATGCGGTCTTTCCGCTGGCGGACAGTGTTCAGGGAAACCGCCAGATTCCGGCAGAGCTTGTACTCGGCCATGATCTCCGGGGCTCCATCCATCGTGTTGATGCAGTTCACATCCGCCGCAATGCGGTCGATGTACTCCTTGACCTTCGTTTTCAGGGATTTCAGGCTGGCCGTCTGGGTCACCACAATGCCAATGTCCTGATACTGCACCCACTCGACATCCGCCGCCTTTGCCAACTCCTGAAAGTAGGCAACGACCTTTTCCTCCTTGGCGGCTTTCAGACCGGCTTCCACGTCCGTGATCTTCTCCTTCAGCTGGTCGTCTGCCGGGCCGTAGACATCCGTGACGCACTCCTTGTAGACCGCATCGAAATCCTCGAAGGGCTTCATAATCTGCTTTTTGACGGCCATCCGGCGGGCATCCAGATCCTTCCGCTGGCGGTTCAGTTCCGCCCGGCGTTCCTTGACGACCTTCAGGGTTTCCTCGGTGCAGGCCAGCGACAACGCATCTGCGACATCCGCCTGTGCCCTGTCTTTGATGCTGTGCAACTGTTCGGTAATAATCGGCAGCTGCTCCACCACGATCAGCTGCTCACCCGTCCAGACGGTCGGGCTCAGTTCTTTTTCCATGTGTGCCTCCTTGATTTTTTGTATAGAAAAACGGCAGCAAAGAGATTCCTTCAGCCGCCGTTCCGTACCAGTGTTGAAAAACTCAACGCTTTGTGCTACAATATGGTTGTGTGTAGTGGAGACCTGCATTTTCCGGTCCGATGTTCCTGCATCGGATGTCACCGGATTATGCGGGTCTTCATCCATTTGTAGCGCACCGACCATCTGGGCCGGTGCTTTTTTCTTGCTCATTCCGGGCAAGAATGTCATATACGGAAAGCTGACCGACGATCTGTTCTCCCGCCTGACTTTTAGGCGGAGTGCCGGTTCTGCGCCGCTCTGGACGGCATTTTGCAGGTGATTTGAGCTTCTTCCCGAACTCCCGGGCGTAACACTTCGCGCCGTACCCGGCCTCGATTGCCCCCGGATCGGTGAGAACTCGGTGACACCGAGCGCACCTTACCATGTTTCTTCCCTCCGAAAATCCAGTCCATCAGCAGGGAGTGCATCCACATTGCGGCCCCTGCGGTCGCAAGGAGAATCAGAATCCATTCGCCGCCGATTGCCATGTAGCCACGCCAGTTGTAGGCATAGGGCAGAGCCCAGAACGCCACCAGCTCCCCGGCGATCACGCCCGCCAGTGTATCCAGCAGGCCAACGATGACCCAGCCGGACAGCGGCATCTTCCGTTCTTTCCGTTCAGCTTTCATCTGCTTTCTACTCCCTTCATGTAGTTCTTGACGAGGGCCCAGTCTTGAACGTACTTGGGTCTCCCCGACACGGCTTCAAACGCTTCCTCTGTCCCGCACCGGTCGCAGATCATAATGCCCGGCACTCTGCGGGAAAGAGCATTGCTGTGCAGGCGCATCTTCATGTTCATCCGCCCGCACCGGGGGCACGGCAGGACGTTCGACATCTCCGCCGCCGCATCCTGCACATCCCGATAGGTAGCAAAAACGTCGTAAATGAGCCGCTTTTCTGCGTAGTTCTGCATCATCTCAAGAAACATCCCTTTCTGCCTCCAGAAGTTCAATCATGGCCTTCCACACCTTGTCGGTGTAGGCCGTGCTGCGGGTTCCGGCGTTCCAGGCCTTTGCCGCCCCGCCGGTGCCGAGGTTGTAAGCCATCAGTGCGTGGTTGATATCGCCCTCGTACTGTTCGAGATGCTGACCCAGTATGTAACAGCCCGCCGTGATGTTCTGCCGGGCATCCAGCAGGTCGGTAATCCCAAGCTCGCTTTCCAGCCACTCGGCGTTGATGCTGTTGATCTGCATCAGACCATAATCTCCGGTGGTGCTGGTGGCATCCACCGTGTACTGGCTCTCCACCTGCATGACTGCATAGGCAAGCTCTAACGAAACATCGTACAAATCGCACATTTCTTCGGTGTACCGCTGAAGGCCATCGTCAAGCGGAACGGTGCAGGCCGCTGTCGGGTACGGCTCCGGGTCTGTGCGGATGCAGCTTGTCTGGCTGATCTCTGCCCGAAGCGGGATCTCGATGACCGTGATCTCAGCTTGCCTCGACATTGAAGCGGTTGCTGCTGCGCCGATGCTTCCGGCCAGCAGTATCTGCGCTGCCAGCGTCGCCAGCAGCGGAACGATCCGTTTTTGCATCCTTCGGTTCCTCCACAAGTCCAAAACGTTCCAGAAAGTAGCGGTACGGAATTCGACCCGGGAATACGAGGTAGCCCTTGGCTTCCAGTTCCGCATTCATCTGCCGGATAAACCGGTAGGCTCGGCTCTTGCTGCATCCCACGATCTCCGTAATCTCTGCTGCGCCGATAAAGGTATTCGGGGCAAGTGTCATTTGATTTGTCCTCCCTTCGTGAATTTCATACTGGTCGCCGCCATGTTCAGGCCGTCAATGAGCTTCAGAATCCCGTTCCACTCTGCCTGCTCGTCCTCTGTGACCTGCCCGTCTGCGGCAATCTCGATCATAGCGTCTCGCTTTGCCACGAACCGCTGAACAGCGGCCAGAACGCCCAGAACGGCTTCCGGGAAATCCTTGAGCTGGATTTCGGGAACGACCCGCTCCCCCAACTTTGAGGACTGCCGGAGATGCTGGACCGCCAGATACGGCACCTGATACACGTCGCACATTGCGCTGGCGACATCGTTCGGCACCGGCCGCTCGTCGCCCTCGTAATCCCGCAGGGAATCGACGGAAACGTTCAAATACTGCGCCGCCTTCTCCTGTGTCAATCCGGCAGATTTCCGGGCGTTTTTGTAGATATTCTGGGAATCACGCGCCATTTCGCTTTCCCCTCCTTTCTGCTAGAATTGATACAGGGTTCAGTGGATGCCAAGGCAGTTCTCAATGGCATCCTTGACCTCGCCGGACGGCCGCATAGAACCGTTGACGATGCTGCTGATGTGAGACCGGGAGTAGCCGGTCTCCTTCGCCAGATCGGTGACGGTCATGTCGCCATGCTCGATCATCGCCCGCTTCACTTCCACACACCAGCTAGGCAGCGGAACTTTTTTCATGCTATCTTCTCCTTTCTCCTTCGACAAAAACAGATTGATGAAGTAAATCTGCCCTTTTCCCGTAACTTTTGGCGTGATGGACACGATTGTGCGCCCGTCGGAATGAATCACCGCCGTCTGCTTCAACTCGAACCATCCACGCTCCATCGACCTCTGCGTCGGCAGGTTGTACTCGTCGCCATGCCGCCGGATCAGGTATCCATGCTCCCGCATCCAGCAGAACAGCCGCCTCGGACCAATCGGCACCCCGTTCTGGGAAATGAGCTTCGCCAGCTCCCCGATCAGGATGCTGTTGTCGCTGGAACAAACCGCATCTGCGAAAACGGCTTTTGGGGTAAGCTCCTCTACCTGCGTCGCAAGCTCTCGCTTCTCGCTCTGGAGCCGCTTCACCTTCTTGTCGGCCAGCAGAACCGCCCGCCGCATCACGGCTTCCGGGCTGTTCCACTGTTCCTCCACGGCCAAGAAGTACTTCCGGGCCAGCTTTCCCCTCTCGTTGCGCTGGAGCATACACAGTTCCTTCGCCATCGGGATGGTAAGCTGGTGGTCGTCCACCGTGCGGGTGACCTTGCGCCCGCCCTCGTCCTGAACCCGCTCAATTTTGAGCGGGTTGAAGTCCTTGCCCTCGGTGAACCCGTACTCAACCATGCGGGGAAACCAATCCTTGTAGGCCGTCTTGACTTGCAGGAACTCGTGAAGCTCCCGTCCGCTGACGGTGGGCCGCTCAGGATTTCCATAATCGACCGGTATCAGCTGATCCACGCCAATCTCTCCTTTCCGGGGAAAATTATCTGACATCTGTCTTGAACACTTGTTAGATTTTTGGTAGACTTAAAGGGCTAGTACCCACCATCCAGCGCACTCCCCCGTGCTGTTAAGTCAGAGCAAGTATGGGGAGTAATCGCTATACCTTCGCATTCCCACCTCTCTCCCCTGTGAAGGGGGTGTGGATAGAAATGGGGCCTGCGTTTTGCAGCGGTGCCTATCATTGGGGAGGAATCAAATCATGGTGGTGTGTCGTACTGCGTGGTACGTTGAAGCTCCTTTGCAGAGGGGCTTTGGGGGAATGCACTGGATGGAAGGTGCTGACCCTCGTTGTCTAACACTTGTTTCGTTCAAGTGTTATTATAATCACGCAATCGTGTGGTTTCAAGACGCAAGGCGCACAATTGTGTGATTTTGTAGGTATGCACAGAATGTCCGATGAAAATTTGTACGATTCTATAGCCCTTGCAGAAAGAATCAAAAATCAGGCCAAGGATCGCAACATCCAACTGAAAGAGATGTTCGATGTTCTGGACTTGAGCCGCAATACCCTTTCCAGTCTGCGCACTGGCCGCATGATGGCCGCTGACAGCCTCGCCCGCATTGCCGACTACCTTGACTGCTCCATGGACTACCTGATGGGGCGGACTGGCGACCCGGCTGCACAGCAGGTGGACTTGACCGCCGATGAACGCCAGAAGGTCAACGAGTACGTTCAATTCCTGCTATCACAGCGGAATCCATCATCTGGCGGTCTCTGAGACCTGCGCAAGGCGTTTTCTGGTTCTCGGAAGGATGTTTGACGTTTCAAGGCAAACCAGCCTTAAAACGCTTCCCAGCGGCATCTACTGAACTATCACCTCCTTTCGTGGGGTGTGGATAGAAATGCTTAGTCCTCGTAGGCCAGAGAGTGGAGCTTGCCATCTTCCCGATCCCAGACGGCGATTGGCATACCGAGTGCATCGTGCAGGAACTTGTCGTGATGTGCTGCGCTCTCCCGGATGTGGATGTGGGTGCGGCACTCCCTTGCATCCTGCAGGAGCTTGTCTGCCCGCTGAGAATCGCCGCGGCGAATTGCCTGCGCCACACGCTGGCCGTACTCCTTGCCGCTCCGCCGAAGGAGCCGGATGTAGGCCGGGTTGATGTTGGCTCTCAGTGTCCAGCCCCGCTCCAAGTAATCCTTGCGGATCTCGAGATTCGCTCTACGCTTGCTGTCTACCATCATGGCTCAAACCTCCCTGACCTCAACGGTCTTGATGCTGTCGTGGACGTACCTGCGCCCCCGGAGCGTTTCGCTGGCGGTACACAGGTCATCGACCTTGCACCGCAAGAGGATGTCCGAGATTTCGCTGCTCTCTTTCCGGTTGTCGTAAGCAGCCTTGACTGCTGCGGCCTGTTCGTCCTCCAACAGGATGTTCGTGCAGGCTTCGCCTTCCTCGCCCCTTGCCCGGCTGTCGTAGGTGAAAATCACGATCTTCATGGCTTTTTGCTCCTTTGCGTCTAACACTTGTTTCGTTCAAGTGTTATTATAGTCTCTAAGTTTAAAGAGTTCAAGACGAAAATCTCTAAACTTAGATATTTTGTTGCTTTGCACAGTTTTCATGGAGGCTCTATGTACAATTCTCCCGATATTGCAGAGCGCATAAAGTCTTGCGCCAAGCTGAAGCACATCCCGGTCAAGCAGGTTCTTGCCGATGCCGGCCTTGGCTTCAATACCATGTCCAACATGAAAACTTCTATGCCGAAGGCTGATACCCTCGCAAAAATTGCCGATCAACTGGGATGCTCCGTCGATTACCTGCTGGGCCGCACGGAGAACCCTGAAGTCAACCGCTAAGGCTGAGGTGATTTCATGTACAACCCTCCCGATATCGCAATGCGTATCAAATTCACAGCCAAGGAAAAGGGCGTATTGCTCAAGACCATGCTGGAAGAAGTCGGCCTTGGCCCAAACACCATATCCCACATGCACCATGGCATGATGCCCTCTGTGGACACCATTGCCCGAATCGCAGACTCTTTGGGTTGCTCAGTAGATTATCTTCTCGGCCGCAATAACACTCCTGTCGTGTACTCTGCTGAAGTTTTGTCTGATCGCATCAAGGCACTGGCCCGGAAGCGGGGTGTTATGCTCAAAGACGTTCTCTCTGCCTGTGACCTGAATATCAACTCACTCAGCCAGATGTCCGACAAGAAAGGGCTTTCGTCGTTCAGTCTTGCCAAGATTGCGGACTATCTCGATTGCTCGGTGGACTATTTGCTTGGCAGATCGGATAACCCGATGGTCAATCGCTGACCCATCACCGCAGGATGGTACAGCCGTTGTACTTGAAGTCCTTGGCGAGGTCCGCTGCGGATCCCAGATGCTCTGCCAGTTCTGCCGCCCCTTCCGGCGACAGCAGGCCGAAGCAGTCCACCGACAGCTTCAGGCTGACAGGATTGCCGAACGCCAAGCTGACCTCGATGCGCTCGTCCAGTGCGGTGATCCGCTCGCTCAGAGCCCGCACCGCTGTGCTCAGGGTTTCGTAGGTGACTTCTTTCATGGCTCATTCTCCTTGTCAATCTGACATTTGTTTCGTTCAAGTGTTATTATATCCCATAATTCAGGGATTACAACCGTATTTTCTCCCAAAATTCAGGGATTCTATGTTTTGCACAGAATGGAGGCACTTTTCTTGTACACTTCTTCTCAGGTTGCCGAGCGCATTAAAGAAGCCGCCCATGCCAAGGGAGTGCTTGTCAAAGATCTCCTTGCCACCTGCCAGCTGGGTAAGAACACTCTCTCGTCGATGAAGGCCGGCGGTTCTTATCCCCGGATTGAGGGAATCGTTGCGATTGCGGAGCAGCTGGGCTGTTCGGTAGACTACTTGCTGGGCCGCACCGATGACCCTGCTTTGTCGCAACTGGATTTGACCGATGACGAGTATCAAAGGGTTATCGAGTATGCTCGCTTTCTCAAATCACAGAGAGAACAGAAAGATTCGTCGTCCTCGTCGCCCTTATAACGCGCGCACGCGCGGATGATGACGACGATAGGAGTCATCATATACTATTATCTTCTTCTTTTTCTTGGGCGTTTTGGGTTTTGGTGGGTTATTCTGGGTTTTTAAAAAAACCCAAAAAACCCAGTCGGTTTTAATAAAAAATTCATATTCATTAAAAAGAAGCGATTCAGCGATTTTAATCTTTCGATGAAAATTTCATCTTTTGTTCAAAATTTCAATCTTTGAATTTGCGATTTTGATGTTTTTTAGGCTTATTTTTGCATTTTTCAAAAACCGAAAAAACCCAACATAACCCAGAGAAACCCAACGAAACCCAAAATAACCGTTTGGGTTTTCATAATTTCTTAACATTTACAGAAATCCGGGCATCAAGGGTGCTTTCCGGCCCTCCATGCGGCAGGTGTTTCCCATCCCCACAGCAGGGGTATTCTGTTCATCGGCGACGCATAGAAACTGCTGGCAGAAATTTTTTCATTCCAAATTCATCCCATCATTTCTCCCCGGTTCTGAGGACACAATACACCATTTTTGCGCCGTTGTCAGCCCCTTCTAACGCCCTGCGATATTAAATCTCGCTCCCTGCAATAACCCAACAAATTACCTACAAAAACACAATCCCCGGCCATATAATATGGTCGGGGATTTCTAACACCTGAATTATCGAAAATTGGAGGTCAATTATGCCGTGCTACAAAGACAAAAAGGCCGGAACGTGGTACTGCCAGTTCCGCTATTGTGATTTCACCGGAGCGCACCGCCAGAAGCGCAAGCGGGGCTTCAAAACCAAGCGTGAAGCTCAGGCATGGGAGCGTGAGTTTCGGCTTACGAAGGCCAAGAGCTGCGATATGATGCTTGCCAGCTTCGCAGAGGTTTACTTCGATGATATGGAGCAGCACCTTCGGGAATCCACCATCGACACCAAGCTAAACATCTTCAAGACCAAGATCATCCCCTACCTCGGAAAGCGGAAGATGAACGAGATCACGCCCCTCGATGTCCGGGAATGGCAGAAGCAAATCAGGCTCGACGGTGAAGCCACTGGCCTGCCCTACTCCGAAACCTATCTCCGTAGCATCCACTCCCAGCTGACGGCCCTGTTCAACTACGCCAAGACCTTCTACGGCATCACAGTGAACCCCTGCGACGCTGCTGGTTCCATGGGTTCTTCGTCTGCAGGAGAAATGCTTATCATCACGCAGGAGCAGTACCGGGTGCTTCGCAAGGAGTTCCGCAACGAAGCGTACCTGCTGGCCTTTGACATCCTGTTCTGGACCGGGTGTCGTGAAGGTGAAATGCTGGCCTTGAGCCCCAGAGACCTCAGCGGCGACGACCAGCTCAGGATCTACAAGAACTACCGCAGAAAAAAGGGTCAGGACCACATCGGCCCCACGAAGAACAGCAAGAAGAACGGAAACCGGGTCATTCCCATCCCCCACTGGCTGGCCGAAGAAATCCGGGCCTACTGCTCCCGGCTCTATGACCTCGGCCCTGATGACCGCATCCTGTACATGACATCCAGTGCCCTCAACAAGGAGTTGACCCGCTGCACCCAGCTGACCGGCCTGCCCGATATCCGTGTCCATGACCTGCGGCACAGCCACGTTTCCCTCTGCATCGAGCTGGGCTATTCGGCCCTTCTCGTCGCAAAACGCATCGGGGATACGGTCGCCGTCGTGCTGAAAACCTATGCACACCTCTACCCCAACAAGCAGAAGGAGCTTGTCACCCAGCTGGAGAGCCTAACGGAAACCGGGGAAACAGATGTTGTCAATCTGGTTTCTCTGCGCTCGGCCAAAATCGGGTGATGTCACTGCCGTTTTTGTGATGTCACGATGTCAAAAAAGCCCCGGAAAGTCACGTTTGTTCGTAGCTTTCCGAGGCTTTTCAATTATTCTTGAATGTTTTCCAATTCCCCTGTTTCCACCTCGTCTCAGAGGCGTTTTCAGGAAATATTGATGTCAAAATGATGTCACTCGTCTCAAAATCCGTTATTTTTAGTCGTAGCAACGTTCCATTTTCTTGTATTCCATTATTCGAGCTCGATGGTGGCAGGCGGCTTACCGGTGCAATCGTAGAACACACGGTTGACGTGCTTGACCTCATTGACGATGCGGCTGGTCACGGTACCCAGAACATCCCAGGGCACATTGTAGCTCTCAGCCGTCATAAAGTCGGTGGTGGTCACGGCACGCAGGGCCACAGCGTAGTCATAGGTACGCTCGTCACCCATCACGCCAACGCTGCGCATATTGGTCAGGGCGGCGTAATACTGGTTGATCTCCTTATCCAGACCCGCCTTGGCAATCTCCTCACGCCAGATTGCGTCTGCATCCTGCACGATGGCAACCTTTTCGGGGGTCACCTCGCCGATGATGCGGATGCCCAGACCGGGGCCGGGGAACGGCTGACGGCTGACCAGATACTCAGGCAGGCCCAGTTCGCGGCCAACCTGACGCACCTCATCCTTGAACAGGTTGCGCAGAGGCTCCACCAGCTCCTTGAAGTCCACGGTATCGGGCAGACCGCCGACATTGTGGTGGCTCTTGATGACGGTGGATTCGCCGCCCAGGCCGCTCTCCACAACGTCAGGGTAGATGGTGCCCTGTGCCAGGAAATCCACCTTTCCGATCTGCTTTGCCTGCTCCTCAAAGACGCGGATGAACTCCTCGCCAATGATCTTGCGCTTGCGCTCCGGCTCGGTAACACCGGCCAGCTTGCTGAAATAGCGGTCGCGGGCATCCACACAGATGAAGTTGATATCAAAGCCGTTGGCATTGCCCGGGCCAAAGACAGAGCAGACCTCTTCCTTCTCGTTCTTGCGGAGCAGACCATGATCCACAAACACGCAGGTCAGCTGCTTCCCGATGGCCTTTGCCAGCATCGCAGCCAGCACCGAGGAATCCACGCCGCCGGACAGGGCGCACAGCACCTTGCCGTCGCCAATGCGCTCCCGCAGAGCCTTGACATTGTTCTCCACGAAGGAGTCCATCTTCCAGTCGCCGGAGCAGCCACAGACGTTGTACACGAAGTTGCGGAGCATCTTCTTGCCCTCAGCGGTGTGGAGCACTTCCGGGTGGAACTGAACAGCGTACAGGCCCTTCTCGGCATTCTCTGCAGCAGCCACAGGGCAGTTCACAGTGTGTGCGGTGATCTTGAAACCGGGGGCTGCCTGCTCGATGTAGTCGTTGTGGCTCATCCAGCAGATGGTGGAGGGCTGAACATCCTCGAACATCTTGCTGCTGTTGTCCACAAAGACCTCGGTCTTGCCGTACTCACGCTCAGGGGCGCGGCAGACATGACCACCCAGCAGGTGCATCATCAGCTGGCTGCCGTAGCAGATTCCCAGCACAGGGATGCCCCAGTTGAAGATCTCGGGGTCAATGGTGGGCGAATCTTCCAGATAGACGCTGTTGGGGCCGCCGGTGAATAGACATTGTTCTCGCGGACACGGCGCGCGATCAGCTGATTGTACTGGCCGCCAAAGTCCAGCACGATGACAGTTTCATGCTGCATGATGTTCTCCTCCCTTTTCTATCCAATGGAATTTTACAGATAGATATAGTATAGCACATCTCACAACGAAAATCGACAGTCTTTGTGAACTTTCCCGATTTTATTTTGCACGAACAGGGTGCCGCAGTACTGTTTTCAGTTTTTCCGGTGCTGTCCGGCGCGGATCGCTGAGGTAAATTTCGTGGTGGCGGCGGTGCCCGGTGAAATCAGTCTCATAGCCCTGTTCCCGCGCAAAAGCATCCATCTGCTCCAGCGTCTCCGGTTCAGTATCATAAGAGCCAACATGCATACACTGCACACAAAGTCCCTCATCATAGTGGAGGAACTGCACTTTGGAGAAATCCTTCTTCTTTTTTGCAGTCGCTTCCTGAACAGCCCAATCGAACACTTCCCGGGTCACGAAATCCGGCAGGCGGATCATACTTGTCCACTCAAAGCATTCTTTGTGGGCATAGTCCACACCGTCCACCCCCTCCTGATGCCACAAACCCTCCAGCGGTGGGACAACATATTCAAAGTAACCGTCGATCTTATGGCTTCCCTTGTAGCTCATCTTGATGGTAAAGGCAATGCCATACAGCAATTCCATTGCCGCCTGATACTCTCCACCTGGTTCATTGGGGTCTCCCCTGCCCTGTACGGACACAAAATTCATCGGCGGAACAGTCACAATACCCGGCTTCCTGGGTGGAAGATAAAACTCCTTGTACTCCTTCTTATAGTCAAACGCCATAGTGCAATCCTCCATTCTCCGACATCTTCTCTCTTTAATACCAGCATATCATAACAACCTTTATTTGTAAAGCACTTTTGGGCAAAAACAAAAATCCCCTGCCATCTCGGGCAGAGGATCTGATAGCGCAAAAAGAGCCTTCCCACTCTCCGGAATGGGAAGGCTCTTTGTAAGTTTAACCTTTTGCCTTAGAACAGGCGCAGAGGGTCAAAATCACTCAATGATCTTGCCAACAACGCCGGAACCAACGGTACGGCCACCCTCACGGATAGCGAAACGCAGGCCCTCTTCCATAGCAACGGGGGTC
>QWCN01000526.1_pt1 | contig 68641 bp, 58 predicted proteins | sample 1972711 | NCBI WGS metagenome assembly QWCN01 (sample SAMN09866707, study PRJNA288562) | Human gut metagenome isolate term1_stool, whole genome shotgun sequencing... | isolation source: gut | host: Homo sapiens | place: USA: California | reverse complement strand
TCTGAAAACACACACCCACAATATTTTTGCATATAAAGTCCTAGCTCTCTTGCCTCTGCTTGTCCCTCTTTAAAGCCTGGTCTAAAATCTCTATATAAAAATGTTAATCCATATTTTTCAGCCATTTCTTCGCCAATTTTTTTTAATGCCTCATGATTTTGATATGGACTTATTAGTAAAGTAGTAGAAAAAGTATCATATCCATTTTCTTTTGCATATTTAGCAGTTTGTTCAAGACGAACTCTATAACAATATTTAACACATCTATTTTCTAAATCATCAACAACATTTTTGCAAAATTCTCTTAATCCATAATTTTCATCAAAAATAGCATTTATACCTATACTTTTGGTATACTCTTTTAATGTATCTCTTCTTAATTTATACTCATTATATGGATGTATATTAGGATTAAACCAATATACTACAGGTTCAATCCCTTCTCCCCTTAAACTTTTTATACAATATACACTACAAGGTGCACAACATGTATGTAATAATAATTTCATTATATTCCTCTTTTCTTTATTATTTTATTATATAGTCCATATTAAAATATGTCAATTAATTTTGTGAAATGTCTTTATTTTTCATTTTAAAAGTGATATTATAAAAACAAGTTAGTAATTTAACTAACTATTTTTAGACTTAAGGAGATTTTATTATGATACCAAGAGAAAAAAATCCTGATTATATAAATTCTTTTTTAGACTATTCTATTACAATCTTAAACAAATCACCAAATTCTGTAAAAGAATATAATTATGATTTAACTAATTTTTTTAGATTCATTATGATTCGTTTTAATATGACAAATGAAGAAGATCCAGAAAAAATTGATATAACAAAATTTACAAAAGATGACTTAAGAAAAATAACCCTTGAAGATATACATTCATATATTTCACATTTAGCAATTGATAATAGAGCTAAAGCAACAACAAGAGCTAGAAAAATATCAACTTTAAGAATATTTTTTAAATATGCTACAATTAAAGAAAAATTATTAGATGTTAACCCTGCTCAAAATCTTGAAACACCCAAACTTGAAAAAAGAATGCCCAAATATCTTTCATTAGAGCAAAGCCAAAAACTATTAAAAGTTGCTGATAGCACAGACAATCGTAATTATAAAAGAGATTTTGCGATCACTACACTTTTCCTAAACTGTGGAATGAGATTATCAGAATTAGTCGGAATTAATATTCGTGATATTGATTTTGATGAAAATAAAATGACTGTTATAGGTAAAGGAAATAAAGAACGTGTAATTTACTTAAATAAATCTTGTATTAATGCCATTAATGACTATTTAGCTTCAAGGCCTGCTCCATCTCTTATAAAACGTGATTCCAAAAATTCAGATAAAGCACTATTTCTTAGTGAACAAAAAAAGCGTATAAGTAATAGAACTGTTCAATTAATTATTACAAAAGAATTAGAAGCGGCTGGATTAGATACAAAAAAATTATCTGTTCACAAATTAAGACATACTGCAGCAACTCTAATGTATCAATATGGTAATGTTGATATTAGAGCTTTACAAGAATTGCTTGGACATGAGAGCATCGCAACTACTGAAATTTACACACACGTAAGTAATGAACAAGTTAGAGATGCAATTGAAAGAAACCCATTAAACCAATAATATTTGAAAGGAATTATTAATATGAATCCATTATTTAAAAATACTACAAAATATACTGAAAAAAGTTACCAACAATTTGTTAATTTTCATGGCACCAAGTTTAATTTCTCTTATAATTTTTCAACAATAATTATGCTTATTCTTATGATATATTGTATTATATACAGCATATCTCAAAAAACATTTTTACTTACTTTACTTTTTATAGCTATGATTGTTCTTTATGTTTTTATAAGAATTTACATACCTGCAAAAAAATATGTTCAAACAAAAACAAAATATGAAAATAAATCTTCATATTTTACATTTAATTTTTATAAATTTTATTTTGAAATAGACAAAACAAGAGTTTATTATTTTAAATTGCATAAGGTATTTGAAACAAAAGATTATTTTTACTTATATCTTGATGAAGATACCGCTTTTCTTGTAAGCAAATCTGGTTTTAAAATAGGAACACCTAAAGATTTTTCCGAATTTATAAAGAAAAAATGTATATTTAAATATAGTAAAGAAAAATAATAATATATTCGACAAAATATTCCTTCTATTCATATTATATATAAATAATATGAAAGGAGGATTTTTATTGTGCAATTAGAAGGAAAAAGAATTGGCTTTGTATTTACAGGCTCATTCTGTACATTTAGAAAAACTATTGAAGAATTAAAAAAAATTGTGAAAGCGAAAGCAAAAGTAATTCCAATTATGTCAGAACATAGTTATACAATGGATACAAAATTCGGAAATGCTATTGATTTTATAAATGAAATAGAAAATATTACAAATGAAAAAATTCTACATACAATTCAAGATGTAGAACCATTAGGCCCAAAAGATATGCTTGATATTTTAGTTGTTGCACCTGCAAGTGGAAATACAATGGCAAAGCTTGCAAATGATATAATTGATGGTACTGCAACAATGGCTGTTAAATCTCACTTAAGACGTGAAAGACCAGTTGTTATAGGAATTTCTACTAATAATGGACTTTCTGGTGCTGGTGAAAATATTGGTAAATTATTAAATAGGAAACATTTCTATTTTGTTCCATTTAGGCAGGATAATCCTATTACAAAACCTCGTTCTCTTGTTTTTGATCCAACTTATTTATCAAAAACTATTGAATATGCTTTAGACAATGAACAAATTCAGCCTATTATTTTATAAGTAAAAAGAAGCGGTATTTAATACTGCTTCTTAAAACTATGTATTTTCATTCATCAACAAATATTTACCCTCATAAACTTGTTTTACACCATCTATCTTTTCAAAATCTTTAGGTTCTACAAATCTGCTTTTTTTATTAAATTTACAAATATGTGCCTTTTCTAATACATCTGCCACAAAGAAACTACAAACATATCTATTTTTGAAACGAACTGGGATTCTAAAAAATCTTAATACAATACCAATAAAATCATATTTATATAAATCAGAATGAATTTTCATATACTTGATTATTTTTTTCAAATTTCTATATTGTTTTTTGGTAACTTCTATTTCGAATATTCTACAAGTTGTTTCATTAAATTTATTAAAAAAATCACCATCTCTATTTTCAATAACAAATCCACTGTTTATTATTGAATTTAATTCTTTTCTACCAAAGCTATATATTTTATCACATTCTGGAGTTAATGATATTGCTATATGACTATATTTATAATGTGTAAAAAGTTTTATGAGTCTTGATGGCATTGTATGTGTATGCATCTGTATAATATATATCTTATTGCTTTTCATTTGTTAGTTTATTCACCTCTTATAATACTATTTATCTTGTTACTTTTTATTACATCTTTTTTTATTGTAACACAATAGATTACAATTGTCACTATTTCATTTACAAAATATTAAAAATTAATTCAACTCTAAATAAATCACCATCTAGTTTCAAATTAAATACACCTTTTTGAATCTCTGTTAAATTCTGTGCTATTGATATCCCAAGTCCACTTCCCTCAGTTGTTCTTGATTTATCACCTCTAACAAATCTTTGCATTAATTCTTCTGCAGATATATTAAGTTTTTCTTTTGATATATTTTTCATTTCTATATATACTTCATTTGATTTTTTTATTATATCAATATATACTCTTGAATTTTCTAAAGCATATTTTGAAATATTACTAAATAAATTTTCTACAATTCTATACATATATCTACTATCTGCTAAAATATATATTTCATTTTCTTTTGATTCTAGTATTACTTCTAATTTTTTAGATTCAAATTTATCTTCAAATTCTCCTATTGCTTGATTTAATAATTCCACAATATTAATTTTCTCTAAATTTAATTTTACATTTCCTGTTGAAACCTTTGATGCTTCAACTAAATCTTCGATTAACTTTTTCAATCTTTGTGATTTAGTATCTAGTATTTCTATGTATTCATTAGCTTTTTCGTTTCTTATATCTTCCTTTTTTAATAAATCAACATAATTAATTATTGATGTTAATGGTGTTTTTATATCATGTGATACATTTGTTATTAATTCTGTTTTTAGCCTCTCACTTTTTATTCTATCTTGTATTGCTCTTTCAAATCCATTTGATATATCATTTATATAATCAACTGATTGGTAAAATTCCGGTAAAAATTCTTTTCTTTCTAATGTATCATTATTATTTCCTTCATACATTTCTTTTAATTTTTCTTCTATCTTATCATAATCTGCAATTGCTTTTAATAATCTAAAGATAAATATTACTACTATTACTGTTTCCAATACAGCTGTAAAAACTAAATCTTCGTGGAATATTAGTAAAATTATAATTACAAAAACAATAGCTATTACACAATCTAATATAAATTTCTTAGTTGTCTTATCAAAAAATTTAGATGTTCCTTTAAGTTCTTTAAAAAACTTTTCTAATTTTGAAAATATTTTTCCTAACTGTTTAAATATTTTTCCTATTATTGTACTTTTCCAAAATGTTTTTGCTTTTAATCTTCTTACAAATGTATCAAATATTATTGCAATTACAATATATATTGAAAAATATGCTGTTACTATTAAAGAAACTTCTAAAGATATATCAGAAGGAGTTGTCACACCAAAAGTCATAAGCATTATTATTGCAAAAATTGCCACACCTATTCCTAATATAATTTCTAATGGTATTTTATCAAAATCTGTTGTCGAAATACCTTCTACACCATTTTTATGCCCTATTGATATACTTAAATATAATAAAATTAAAATTGTCATCATTGTTGATATTGGAAATAATACATAAATAACTGTTTGATACGGTTTTAAAATCTCAATAAATTCATTTGACAATGCTTGATTAGAATTCTCTGCAAATTTTGGAGTGTACGATGTATAAATTTGAAAATCTTCTATATGTGCTGTTATATATTCTAAATCACTAGTAGTTGATTTTCCTACAATAACACCATCTTCAGATCCAGTTTCAAGTTGAAAAAATTCATCTGTTGGTCCAACTTCTACATTATTTCTTGTAAAATATTTATATGTAAATGATTCTTGATATTGTTTTGCTCTTTTCCTTAATATTGCTGAATTTGTTTCTACTTTTCCATTTACTATATTAAAAATTTTATTACCATCTACATTTGCTATATAATTTTTTATTGATTCTATTGTACTTACATCAGATGTTAATTCAACATTAGTAAGTGCTTTATTATTATATATTATCAAAAAATACATTCTTGGTGCATCATAATTAAATTCACCATTTGCCGAATAAAAAATATATGAATCTCCATCTTCAATATTTTTATATTCTGGATTTTTATATATCAATTTTCGTGCTATGTCTGATAATCTTGTCATATATAATGACATAAATGATTCTGATTCAAAATATTTTTCTTCATCATAATATGTGGCATCTTTTACTTGAATATAAAATATTGATATTATTAATATTCCAACAAAGATTGGTAACATTATATAACTAAATAATTTTAGTATTCTACTGTTTCTCATTTTATTTTTTTCTCCTTATTAAAGGTTTTCTACTTTATATCCAACTCCCCATATTACTTTTAAATATTTAGGCTCTTTTGGATTTACTTCAATTTTTTCTCTTATATGTCTAATGTGTACTGCAATGATGTTTTCTGCTGCAAAACTTTCTTCTTCCCATATATTTGTATATATTTCGTCTATTGAATATACCTTTCCTTTGTTTTGTGTTAAAAATTTCAAAATATTATATTCTGTTGGTGTAAGTTTCACTTCTTTTCCATCTACAACAACTTTTTTTAATTCATCATCAATTGTTAAATTTCCTGCTTTTATTAGTCCTGCTTTTTCTGATAAAACATTGTTTTTTGAACATCTTCTTATAATTGCATTTACTCTTGCAATTAATTCTTCTGGATTAAATGGTTTTGTTATATAATCATCTGCTCCTATATTTAATCCATTTATTTTATCTATATCTTCTGATTTTGCTGACAATAATATTACTGGTATATCTTTGTTTTTTCTTATCTCTTCTAGTGTTTCTATTCCATCTTTTTTTGGCATCATCATATCCATTATTATTAAATTAATTACATTATCATTTATTTGTTTTAAAGCTTCTTCTCCATCATAAGCTTTATAAATAAAATAATTTTCTTTTTCTAAATATATTTCTATTGCTTTTACTATTTCTTTATCGTCGTCTACTACTAGTATGTTATACATAAAATTTTCTCCTTTATAACTTTTTCTTCATTATTATACCATGTTTTGAGCTATTTCGGAATATCTGTTTTATTAATTTTTTATTAAAAAGAAAACAACCATTAAATTATGGTTGCTCTCTATTCTTATATTTATTCCACATCATGCCTTGCTAAAATCCTAGCAGGTCTTTTCTTTAAAATTTTAAATAATGGTAATAATCCAACTAGTATATTAACTCCAAATATAATTAAAACACTTAAACCTATTGTTTGGAAATTAACAATAAATAATCTTGATGCTGATTGAATTTTAGTAATTGACGCCAATATATATGTCATAAGTGCAATTCCTGGCACACTTCCAAATATAGTAATAGCAATAATTTCCCCTAAAAACATTCTATATATATCTGATTTTTTTACTCCAATTGCTCTAAATACACCAATTTCTTTTATTCTTGATAAAAATGATGCTCTCATCATCAAATATATTTCAACTAGTGATATTGCAAGTATTATAGATGCAAGTATTATTGCACTTTTTACTGAATCTTTTTTATATTCTAGATAATCACTTCTATCTTTTTCATATCTATCAATAATATTCAATCTATACTCATCTTTAAATTTATTCATAACTTGTGATTTATCTTTTGCATATATTGTCATTGAATTTTGCTTATTAATTACATTATATTTTACTGTATTATTATTTACAAGATATGCCTGTAAATCTGCTTGACTATCATAATATCCAACAACTACAAGTTCTTCTCCATTTACTTGTGCTTTTATTGGTTTATTTAATTTCATAGTATCTTTATTAATTTGATTTACTATAACTTCATAATCATTTTCTGGTAATCTTCCTTTTGTTAATGTAATATCATCTAAAAACAAATTATAATCCATTACTTCACTATCTGTTGTTTCTTCTTTATAAACACTAGTAAACCAATCATTTACATTATTTGTCCCTGTGGCATTTGCGATTATATTTACAAACATTGATTTATTAACAAATATAGACTCTGCTTCTGTGTCTGCAATTCCAACTATTTTAAAGTCTTTTAAGTTTTTGATAGTTAAACTTCTTCCTAGCAAATCTTCATCTGTTTTTATTCCTAAACTTCCTGCCATTCCCATATCTGATGTAACAGATTGTACTACTCTTTTATCTACTACAATTTCATACTCATTTTCTGGCATTCTACCTTTTATTAAATTATCTGCTGTTATTGTGTCTATACCTACTAAATATCCATTAACCATTGCAGGACGTGTTGCTGTCTGATAATAATCTTTATTATTTAATGTAAATACAACTCCTCCGCTTCCAGGCAATATGTAATCAATTCCAGACTCTTGCTCATATTTTAGAAAATCATCAACACTTATTGTAGTGTTTTCAACCTGTAAATAATTTCTATCTATTTGCATAAAATCTGTATCTCTCACGTCTAATGCACCATATAAACTACATATTGCATATACAACAAACATACTTGATGCAAAAAAACCTAATAATAATAATTTTTTTAGTATAGTATAATTTGAAATTCTTTTAAAACCTGTAATTATTGATTTCGCTATTCCATAAATTGATTTATATTTTGCTTTATATTTTTTATCAGATATATTTTCTAAATTATATTTTTCTTCATCATAAATGCTTTTATCGATCTTTTTATAATGATCATCTACTAATTCTATTGATGAATTTTCGTCAACAACTTCTACCTTGTTTTCTGATTGGATATAGATATTTCCATCTTTTATTGCTAATTTTATATTAATCTTATCTTGTTTGTTATCAGAATATATATTTACATTAATATCATCTTTATCGATATTATTAATATTTTCAAAATCTTTTAAATATAATTTATTATCTAATCTATATTCTAATGATTCTTTTGGCTCATTTTCATAATCTTTAACAATTTTTCCATCTTGAAGTTCTATAATTCTTGAAGCATAAAAATTAGCTAAATCTACTTCATGTGTTACAAGAATTACTAATTTTTCTTTTGAAATTGCTTTTATTATATTCATTACTTGTAAAGAATTTTTACTATCTAAGTTACCAGTTGGTTCATCTGCAATTACTATACTTGGATTTTTTACAAGTGCTCTTGCTATTGCAACTCTTTGCTTTTCTCCACCTGATAACATTTTAGCAGGTCTATTTCTATATCTGTACATTTTTACTGCTTCAAGAACATAATTTACTCTTTTTTGTATTTCTTTCTTATTTTTTATTCCCATCATTTTTAATGATAGTGCAACATTATCATATACAGACATATTTTCTAACAATTTATAATCTTGAAATATATATCCCATATTTAGATTTCTTATTTTATCAACTGTATAAGCTCTTTTATGTGTTATTTTTTTACCATTTATGTATATTTTTCCACTATTAACTTTATCAAGTCCACCTATTGCATTTAATAATGTTGTTTTTCCACTTCCTGAACTCCCTAAAATTGCAACTAATCCATTATCACCTAATTCAAGAGATGTATTATTTATGATATGCATTTGATTTCTTTTTCTTCTATTAAAATATTTATTTACTTTTACTAATTTTATCATAATATTACACCTCCTCATTATATCTGTTCATTGCAGAACTTTTAAATATTTTCTTTGCAAATTTTCTTGCTATTAATTGTGTTACTACAAACAAAATTAAATACATTAAAATACATTCATTTAATGTTATATATTTTATTAGATTTGCAATAAATTCGATTTTAATAATATCTTGTTTTACTAGATATCCAAAGGTTAATACCATTAAATATGATAATGTTGAATTTATAAATAATTCAATATTTAATATTTTCCTTGTACTCTTAGATGTTGCTCCTAACATTCTTAAAGTTGTATAATATATATTTCTTGATTTTAGAATAATACTTATTATCAAATATGATATGAAAAATACCACTATTATTACAAATATTGTTACTACTACTTTAAATATTTTTACAATCTGGCTTTCATTTTCATATTCCACTTTAAAGTCTGTAGCCTTTTTAGGTTTTAATCCCAAATTTTCCAATTCACTCATTGTTTGGTCTATTATACTTGCATCTTTTACATATACACTTGATTGATATGATGGCTTATCATATAATGAGTTGTAATCATCAGGATTTATAATTATTGCATTTTGATAATAACTATAATCTGTATATCCTGTTAACTTCTTTAGATTTGACTTTGTAAATGTTTTTGTAATTGTTAAATCAATATTATCTTCATAATAAATATTGCTTACACTTATATTTATATTTTGATTTATTATTTTATTATTTTTAAACTGATATTTTAAATCATCATTTACAATTGCTGTACCTGGCTCAACATTTTCGCTTGTTTCAATATTATATTGTACATATTTATCATTTAATAATGTTTTCATATCACTATATTGATTATGCACATAAGATCTTACTAATTTTTTAACTTCATTTGATACATAAAAAGTTCTATCATATATAGTATTGTTTTCATTATATTGAATTCCAACTATTTTTACTGTTTTTATTGTATCTCCTTCTCTATATGATTTTTGTAACGAAAATTCACTATTTAATGTTTCATCTAACATTTGTGTTATAGTATAGTCATCTTTATTTGCTTTTAAGATAATTTCGTCATCATTTTCTGGCATTCTTCCTATATCTAGATTTCCTTTGAAATTATTTATATCTTTTATATATCCATAAGTATTTAGTGTATCATTTCTTAATATAAATTCTGTATCTAATGAAATATCATCTTCTACTATATAATTTATATTTGATAATTGTTTTATTTTATTATAATCATCTTCTGTAAATGGTTCTCTATTTTGTTTATTTATTAATATTCTTTCTTTTGAAATATCTCTTAAATTTGCACTATATCCACTGTTTTCTTCTGTTGAATGTTCTACTAATTTAAAAGCCGAATATTCAGATAAAAATGCAACACTCATAAATGTAAATACTATAAATAATAATATAAATTTTGAGAATATATTAAATGTATTTCTGATTCCTAATCTATATTGATTTGGAATTGTTATATTTTTCCCACTTGCTTGTGTTATTTTTGAATCTTCGTTTATATTTTTTATTTCAGTGTTTTGTATCATTCTTCCATCATGCATTTTTATTATTCTTGTTGCATATTTCTCGACTTGTTCTATATTATGTGTTACAATAACTACTAATTTGTCTTTTGCTACATTTTTTAATAATTCTATGATTTCATATGCTGACTTTGTATCTAAATTTCCAGTTGGCTCATCTGCAACAATTATTGGTGTGTCTTTTACAATTGCTCTTGCTATTGCTACTCTTTGTTTTTGCCCTCCTGATAGTTTTGATACTTTTGTATTTTTAAATTTTGTGAGTCCTACTTTATCAATTATATCAAGTACTTTTTTCTTAATTTGTCTTCTTTTATATCCATTTAACAGTAATACTAGTTCTACATTTTGGTATACTGTATAACTATTAATTAAATTGAAACTTTGAAAAATATTTGCTATATATTTTTTTCTATATTCTTCAAAGTCTTTTTCAGTATAATGGCTTGTTTCTTTGCCATTTATATACATTTCTCCTTCTTCATAACTGTCAATTCCTGATATTACATTTAAAAGTGTACTTTTCCCACTTCCAGATTCTCCTGTTATTACTACAAATTCACCTATGTTTAATTCTAAATTTACTTTTGATATTCCTGTTGCTACAATTCCATTTGTGTAATAAATTTTTGATACATTTTCTAATTTTAACATATGTATTTTCCCCTTTTTATTTTTTTGGTAAGAGAATAAATAAGAAAAAATATGGCAATTTTTTTCTTACCATATTGATTATATAATTTTATTAATTTGTAGTCAATGAATATTTTATTTATTATTTATTAATTTTCCTCAAATACAACCAAAAACAGAGTCCTTTTTACAGGACCCTGCTTTTAAACCTTTAATCAAAGGATTTTACCACTGAACCTTGAACATCAGAACCATACTGAAGATCATCCTCTATGTTCATGTTAAACACATCATTTTCTTGCTTACGGCATTCTTTCTTTGCTAGATTATATAGCTCTTTAGTCAGCTCGTCATCTGCGCTAACATTAATGTAATAACTATAGCATTTATCATTGGTTGCATAAAATCCTCTAAGTTCATATGATGTATCTTCATATTTACCATTAAAGAAATATTCAGCAACTACAACATCTGCGTTTGCATTATCATTAATGAATTGCTTAAGACATTGCCTTATTTCCTCATTACTTCCTAACTCCTCTTCTGAAAATGTATAAGTTACCAAATTTTGATTTTCATAGTCCCCCAAGCTATATCCAGAAGAACCAATTTCAACTATAACATTACACTCTTGGCTGTGAACGATATCCTCCTTCTTGACACATGCTACAAGCATGCTAGTCATCATCATCAAAGCAATGGCAATGAAAACAGATGCAAAACGCTTGTAGAAATTGTTAACGGACACAATGTTAGTACTAAACATGTCGCACACTCCTATTCTTGGTTCGTTGTTTTTTTCACCTGTAATTAGGTGAGCATTCATATATAAGGTTTTACCTCATACCACATATTATAACATGCAAGTATAATTATGTCAATTTTATATTTCTTATGTTACTCAAATTTCTTTCCAACTTCTAGAGCATTTCCTCTTAAAAAATCACCAATATTCATTTTTTTGGCATTTTCAGCCTGAATTTCAAGAACTTTAATTATACCATCTTTAGCTTTTATATATAATCCTTCTTTACTATCTGATTTTATAATTGTTCCATTATCTTTATTTTCATATTCTGACTGACTTGGTAATATTTCAACTTTCCAGAACTTAAATTTTTTTTCATCTAAAAACGAGTATGTTCCCATTATAGGATTTAATCCTCTAACTAGATTTTTTATTTCTGATACAGATTTATTTTGCCAATCGATTTTTGACATTTCTTTATCAAGCATTGGTGCAAGTGTAAAATTATCACCTTGTGGAATTCTTGGCGCTGTTCCATTTTCAATTTGTTTTAATGTTTCAACTAATAAATTTGCTCCTATTTTTGAAAGTCTGTTCCATAACTCTCCTGTAGTTTCATCTTCGCCAATTTTCACTTTTTCCGTTAATATCATGTCACCTGTATCCATTCCAATATCCATGTACATTGTAGTAACACCTGTTTCTTTATCTCCATTTAGTACTGACCATTGAATTGGTGCTGCTCCTCTATATTTAGGAAGAAGTGATGCATGAACATTTACACAACCATATTGAGGTATATCTAATATTTCTTTTGGCAATATTTTTCCATATGCAACAACACATATTATATCAGGATTTAAAGATTTTATTTCATTTATAAATTCTTCATTTTTCTTTAATTTTTCTGGCTGAAATACTGGTAAATTCTTTTCAATAGCAAACTCTTTAACAGGTGTTGCAATCATTTTCATTCCTCTTCCTTTTGGCTTGTCTACATTTGTAACAACTGCTAAAATGTCATGTCCAGCATTATATATTGCTTCTAATGAATCTCTTGCAAAGTCTGGAGTTCCCATAAAAACTATTTTCATTTTTATCACATTCCTTCCTATTATTTTGATATTTCTTTTGCTAAATCAGCATAATTTTCAATTGTTAAATTTTCTGCTCTAACATTTTCATTTAAACCTAATTTATTCAAAATTTTTATTCCTTCTTGTTTGCTTATAAAAACTTGTGCATTTGTCAAAGCATTTAATAATGTTTTTCTTCTTTGCATAAAAGCACTTTTTATTATCATAAACATTACCTTTGGATTTTCTACTTTAACAACAGGTTCTTTTCTTATTTTCATTTTTATAACTTCTGATGTTACTTCTGGTTCAGGTATAAATGAACTATTAGGTACTTCCATAATTTTTTCTGAATCACAATAATAATATATTGTATATGTTATTGCACCTGTATTTTTCCCACTTGGAACTTCTATTAACCTATCTGCAACTTCTTTTTGAATCATTACTGTTATACTTTCTATATCTAGTTTTTCTTCTAATAATTTCATTATAATTGGAGTTGTAATATAATATGGCAAATTAGCTACTATCTTTACATTTTTGATTTTTTCATTTTCTTTATTTTCTTTAATTATTTTATTAAGATCAACTTTTAAGACATCATCATTTATAATTTCAAAATTAGAATATTTTTCAAATCTATCTTCTAATATTTCTATCATTTTTCTATCTAATTCTATACATAATACTTTTCCTGCTTTTTCTAATAAATACTTTGTTAATGTTCCAAGTCCTGGTCCTATTTCTATTACCATATCGTCTTGAGAAATTTCACTACTATTAACAATATTTTCAACAACTTCATTATTTATCAAAAAGTTTTGCCCTAAATCTTTATTAGCTCTAATACCATACTTTTTCATTAGATTTCTTGTTTCTTCAACTAAATTTGCCATTATAAAAAAATCCTCCTTAAAGATATAGAAAGGCTAAAAATTAAACCTTTCAGCCTTATGATTCTACATTTGAAACTACACATGTTCCATTTGCATATTTTAATGTTATATTTTGTTTTAATGTTATAAAATTGTTCATATTTTGTTTTTCAATTTCATATGTTGTTTCATTACCTCTTATGCTTTTTTCTGTTATCTGATTAATCATATAATCACTTTGTTTTCCAGTTACATCTTTCATATATAAGACTCCATTATAATTTATAAATTCACTAAATTCATTTTTCAATACATCTGTTGTCATATATTTTGTCATTGCATCTTCAAAATCAGAATATTTAATTCCTGTAAATGTATATTCTGAATATTCCTCTGGCAATTGTTCTTCTGATTCTTCAATTGTTTTTGAAAGATTTAAACTACTTAATAGATATTTTGTTCCTCCTGCTTTTAAATTAACATATTTATCATAATTATAAATGGTTTTCTGAGCTAAATCTTCTGGAATTCTTTCAGCAAATTTCACTGTCATAACAGTTCTCATTGCTTCATTATAATATTGTTCATATAAACTTTTTTCTCCTGTAATTTCAATTGCATACATATATCCATCTTTCATTATTGCTAGAATTTTTGCTTTTTGCTCTTTGTTTTCAGCATCAAACTGTCTCCACTGAACATCATCAATTAATTGTATTTTTGTATATTCTATATTTGAATATACAGAATGTTCTAACATTTGTGTTTTTAATTCATCATTTGTCATACTACTTTTTTCAAGATAAACATTTATTCTAATATCATCTGTAGTTCCATCTTCATTTTGTTTTATAGGTCCTTGTATATAAAATATTATTGAACCATTTTGTTTTTCTACAACTTTCCATGAATCTGATAATTTTCCTATATTTAAACTTATTACATTATTTGAATATATTTTTTCTTCTGTTTGTTCTTCTGTTATATTTTCAGTCGAATTAATATTTTCATTTTGATTATTTTCAGCTTTTGTTTTTCCTTTAGAAAAGTTTTTAAAAGCAAATATAATGCAACATATTCCAATAATTATTAAAAGTAAAGTTCCAAAATTCATTTCAAATGCTTTTTTCTTCTTTCCCATTTTACTTTTTTCCCTTCTACATTTTATCTGGCATTTGTATTCCTAATAAATTTGCACCAGTTTTTAATACTTTACCAGTTGCATATGTTAAAAATACTCTTGTATTTTGTATATCTTTATTATCTGTAATAATTTTATTTTCATTATAAAAATTACTATATGCTTTTGCAAGATCTATTAAATATCTTGATAATATTGATGGCTCATTTTTTTCTGTTACTTGTATTAAAATATTTTCAAAATTATATATTAGTTTTAATATTTTATTTGAATACTCGTCTAACAAATATTTTGCATCAACATCTTCAATTTTTGGAATTCCTCCTGCTTTTTCAATAACACTTTTTGTTCTTACATAAGTATATTGAATATATGGTCCTGTTTCTCCTTGGAAGTTTAATACTTTGTCCCAATTAAATATTTCATCTTTTACCCTGCTATTTGCTAAATCATTAAACACAACTGCACCAATTCCAACTTTTTTGGCTATATCATCTTTATTTTCTAAATCAGGATTTTTTTCTTCTATAACTTTCTTTGCTCTTTCTATTGCTTCATTTAATAAATCTTCAAGTTTTACTACATTTCCTTCTCTTGTTGACATTTTTCCTGTTTCAAGTAATACCATTCCATAAGATACATGTTCTAATCCTTTGATATATTTTTCATCAAGTCCTAATAATTTAGCTACTTCAAATATTTGTCTGAAATGTAAAACTTGTTCATATGATGTTACATATAATGCTTTATCATAATCATATGTACGCGCTCTATAAAGTATTGCTGCTAAGTCTCTTGTTGCATATGTTGATGAACCATTTGATTTTTCAATTAGACATGGTGCCATTCCATAATCTTCTAAATCTATTATTCTGGCTCCTTGTGATTCTACTAATTTTCCACTTTTCTCTAATAAGTCAATAACTTCACCCATTTTATCTGTATAAAATGATTCTCCATTCCAAGAATCAAATTTTGTTCCAAGTATATCATAAACTTTTTGGAATTCTCTTAAACTTAGATCTTTAAATTTAGTCCATAATTCAACACATTCTGGATCTCCATCTTCTAATTTTTTAAAATTTTCTCTACATGCTTCTAAAACACTTTCATCTTCTTTGCATAAATTTGAAATTCTAACATATATTTCTGTTAATTTTTCGATAGGGTTTTCATCAAGATTATATTCTGTTCCCCATCTTTTATATCCTTCTATTAATTTTCCAAATTGTGTTCCATAATCTCCTAAATGGTTTATTCCTGTAACATTATATCCTAAATATTTATAAATATTATATAATGCTGCACCTATAACAGTTGTTCTTAAATGTCCTATATGAAATGTTTTTGCAATATTAGGTGATGAATAATCTATTACTATATTTTTACCATTTCCAATTTTTGATTTTCCGTATTCTTCATTTTCGTCAACTTCTTGAAGTATTTCTTTTGCAAGTGTTTCTTTATTTACAAAAAAGTTAAGATATCCTCCAACAACTTCAATCTTTTCTACATATTTTTCTGATATATTTATATTTGCTTTTATATCATCTGCAATTACATTTGGTGATTTTCTTAGTGTTTTTGCAAGTTTGAAACAAGGAAATGCATAATCTCCATTTCCTTGTTCTTTTGGAACTTCTATAAATCCTTTAATTTCGTTAACTTCTATATTTGTTATTTGTGCAATTGATTTTGCTATTATTTGTTTAAAATCTATCATAATTCTTAATATTCCTTTCAATATTGCATTTATTTTTTAAGAACTTCTGTCCCATCTTTCGTATCTTTTACTATATATCCTTTTTCTGCTATTAGATCTCTTAATCTATCTGATTCACTCCAATTTTTATCACTTCTAGCTTGTTTTCTTTCTTCTACTAAATCTAAAATTTCTTGTGGTATTTTTGTTTCTTGTACTTCATCAATTTTTATTCCTAGTACTGTATCAAACTTTTTAAGTAATTGTGCTATTTTAGGTGATTTTTCAGGATATTTAACTGCTTCCCATACAACACTTAATGCAAGTGGCATATTCATATCATCATTTATTGCTTGATGAAATCTATTTTCCATATCTGCAATTATTTCATCAGATATATCTGAATTTCCATTTAAGTGTTTTTGATATCCTTCTCTTAAACGAATAAGAGATGTATTTGCTGATTCAATTCCTTCCCATGTAAAGTTTAATTTTCCTCTATAATGACATGAATAATTAAACAATCTATATGCAAGTGGACTATATCCTCTAGCAATTATATCATCTATTAAATATGTGTTTCCAAGACTCTTTGACATTTTTCCACCATTTATTAATAGATATTCTCCATGTATCCAATAATGTGCTGGATTTTTACCACAAGCTCCTTTATTTTGTGCAACTTCGTTTTCATGGTGTGTTGGCACTAAGTCAATTCCACCTGTATGTATATCAAATTCTTCACCAAGATATTTTGTGCTCATTGCAGAACATTCAATATGCCATCCTGGATAACTTGGTCCCCATGGGCTATCCCATTTCATTAAATGATTTGCTGGTGCTTTTATCCATAATGCGAAATCATATGGATTTCTTTTTTCTGGATCTACATCTACTCTTGCTCCTGCTTTTTGATCATTTAAGTTTATTCCTGATAAAATTCCATATTTATCTAATTTTGAAACATCAAAATATATAGCTGTAGAAGTTTCATATGCATACCCATTTTTCATTATTTTTTGAACCATTTCCAACATTTCTTTTATATGATCTGTTGCTTTACATACAACTTCAGGAGTTTCAATATTTAATCTTTCTAAATCTCTGAAAAATAATTTTGTATAATGTTCTGCTATCTCTAAAGGACTTTTATGTTCTTCTCTAGCAGATTTTAACATTTTGTCTTCTCCTTCATCTCCATCTGATACTAAATGTCCTACATCTGTAATATTCATTACATGTTTTAATTCATATCCGTTGTATTTTAAAACTCTTCTTAATGTATCATTTAATAAATTTGTTCTCATATTTCCTATTGTCGCATCTTTATATACTGTTGGTCCACAAGAATATATTTTAACTTTTCCTTCTTCAATTGGTTTAAATAAATCTTTTTGTTTTGTTAATGTGTTGTAAAAATAAATATCCATATATGCCTTCCTTTCTATTCTATTTTATGCTTTTTGCCCCACATATTGTGAGGCAAAATTATCTATTCTTCAGTATTTGTATCTTCTTCTGGTAAATCTGGTGCTGTATTATCATTTCCAGATGGTTTTGTACTTTCTGTTGGTTTAGTACTCTCTGTTGGCTTTGTACTTGATGTATTTTCAGTTGGCTTTGTACTTTCTGTTGGTTTGGTACTTGCTGTTGGTTTGGTACTTTCAGTTGGCTTTGTACTTTCTGTTGGTTTGGTACTTGCTGTTGGTTTGGTACTTTCAGATGGCTTAGTGCTTTCTGTTGGCTTTTCCTCTGGTGCTTTGTGAATATTACAATATTCAGTTGGTGCAGAGTTTTCACTCTCCCTTCCTTCTAATGTATTCCATAAATCTAATCTTTCTTTTTCTATTACATAACCAGCCTCTCTAACTTTTCTTGAAGACTCTGGACAATATTGATTTGCTAATAATCCAGACTCTGTACAAATTGTATATGTTCCTTGATGTGCATCACAAGTTTCTGGTAGTTTTCCTTCCACAAATATTTCTGAATATGTATCTGTACATTTATCTGAAGCTAACATTCCACTTGTTCTACATACTCGTGCAGAAACAATTCCGTCTGGTTGTTTAAATGTTGATTTTTCTAATCCACTATGTATTTCTTTCATTATATTAGCAAATATTAAACCTGATGATTGTTTACTTGATTTTGTAATTGTTCTTGGTTCATCAAAAGCATATAATACAGCACATGAATAATAGTTTGTAAATCCACACATCCATCTCTCTTTATCTTCATTTGTTGTTCCTGTTTTGGCTGCTAAATCCATTCCACTAATTCTTGTATATGTTGCTGTTCCTGCTGAATCATTAACTACAGATTTCATTAAATCTTTTACTATATATGCTGTTTGTACTGAACATACTCTTTCTGTTGTTTGGTTTGGCTCTAATACTATATTTCCATTAGAATCTACAGCTTTTGTATAAAATGTTGGTTTAATATATACTCCATCATTCGAAATCATTGCATATGCTGCTGCCATTTCTAATGGACTAATACCATATGTAAATCCTCCTATTGCAACAGATGCTAAATTATTATCTTTTTCATCATCTAATGTTGATACTCCCATTTTCTTTAAATATTCAATACCTTTTTGTGGAGTTAATTCTGCTTGTATTTTTATAAATGGGATATTTTGAGAAGTTGTTAATGCTGATCTAACAGTTCTTTTTCCTGTATATCTATTATAATTTTTTGGTGTCCATGTTCCTCCAAATGTTGTTCTTGTATCCAAATATATTGTAGCAGGTGTTATTATTCCTTCTTCAATTCCAGGTAATACATCTGATAATGGTTTTATTGATGACCCTGTTTGCCTTGGACTATTTATTCTATTTAATCCTCTTGCTGTTGTTTTTTCTCCTAATTGTCCAACAGCTCCAACTACATACCCTGTTGATGGTTCTATTATAACAGCTGCTGCTTCTGCTACAATTTCATTTCCATTAGAATCTGTTATAATATTTCCCTTTGCATCTTTGGCATATAATGTATATTTATCTTCAGCCATTTCATCTTCCATTATTTTTTGAATATCTACATCTTGTGTAGAATATATCTTTAATCCACTTGTATTCAAATATGTTTCTGCTGCTGTTTTAGAAATATTCTTTTCTTCTGCTATTTGTTCTATTAATTGAGTAATTAATGCATCTGTATGTGATGAATATACATTTCCTTTTACTCCATTTTCGAACTTAAAACCTGCTTCTACCTCAGCAACTGCTGAATCATATTCTTCTTGAGTTATAGATCCGTAATTTTTTCATTTGTCCTAATACTGTTTTTGTCCTTTTGGTAATTTTTTCAGTATTATCTTTTTCTGAATATGGATTATATGCATTTGGTGAATTATTTATTCCTGCTAAAAATGCACATTGTGCAATACTTAAATTTGATGCATCTGTATTAAAGTAATATTCTGCTCCTGTTTGAACTCCATAATTTCTTCCTCCAACAAGTATCAAATTTAAATATAATTCTAATATTTGATTTTTACTTAATTCATTCTCTACTTGATATGCTTTAGCCCATTCTTTTACTTTTCTTAATATTCCGTCGATTCCACTACTTTCCTTATCTTGCGTTATATTTTTAACCAATTGTTGTGTTATTGTACTTCCTCCACCTGTTGTTGATTTTCCAAAATGTGTTACAAATGAAAGAATTGCTGCTGTTGTTCTTTTTAGATCCACTCCATGATGTTGATAAAATCTTTCATCTTCAATTGCTATATATGCTTTAGGTAAATATGGTGACATTTCATCTAATGTAATTATTTTTCTACTTTCATTACCATTTAATTCTGCTAAAATATTTTCATTTGAATCTACTATTATTGTATTTTCAATCATTGTTAATTTTGATAAGTCAATTTTCAAATCATCTCCAAAAAATCCATATACAAGTCCTATTATAACTCCGGTCCCAACAACGACTAATAATATTATTAATACCAATAATATTTTTAATGTTATTGCTAATTTTGGATGTTTATACTTGAATTTCATTTTAGTATCTTTTTTTATTAGTTTATTATTTGCATTTTTTGTATTTGTTTTTTGACTTTTCATATTTTTTTTATTTGAATCACTATGTTGTTTATTTTTTTTCTTTTTTTCTTTCATTAAAATATCCTTCCCTTCGCAAGAATTCGCTATTTTGAATATCTAAAATTTGCAAATACATTATATTATATTTTTCAAAAAAAGAAAAGCTTTTTAAGAAATTCTTTATAATTTTTAAAAGCTTTTAAACACAAAAAAAGCAATCCCCACATTAGCCGTAAGTTGATTGAATTTTTAAGGACCTGTCTTCGACAGGTGGGTTCCTTCTTGAATACTCATGGGCTTCTTACTACTTGAAATGTAACTTTACAAATGCTAAAGTGTAAGCTTGCACGCCATATTCAAAGATTTAAGGTCCCTCTTTAAACTTGTAGGTTCTAAAAATTCTGTCTACACGCACTACGCAGGGTTTTTGCTTTATTCTAATTATTTATTTGTTATATTTATTTTAGCATATAATTTTTTCTATTGCAACACTTTTTTTGTTCAAATTTCTTAAATTTTATATGCTAATTTTATTATATCTCTTTTTTTCAAATTTATACTCACTTATAATGATTTTTTCTTTGTTTTTTATACTGGAATTTTTTTTATTAAATATACTATAATTTTACTCTTTTTCAAGGATTTTTATTGCACATTTTATTCCATCAATAGCTGCTGTCATAATGCCTCCAGCATATCCTGCACCTTCTCCACATGGATATAGTCCTTGAACATTAATTGAATTCATTGTTTCTTTATCTCTCGTTATTTGTACTGGTGATGAACTTCTTGTTTCTACTCCCGTCATTATTGCATCATGTTCAGCAAATCCATGTAATTTTTTGTCTAATTCTGTTAATCCTTCTTTTAATGTATTTGAAACAAATTCTGGCAATATTTCATTCAGGTTGGCAAATGTTACTCCAGGCATATATGTTGGCTTTATTTTTCCTAAATTTGTTGTTGTTTTATTTTCGAGAAAATCTTCAACTCTTTGTATTGGTGCATTGTAGTTTTTTCCGCCTAATTCAAATGCTTTTTTCTCTAATTCTTCTTGAAAATACATTCCATCTAATGGCGATTCTTTATAAAAATCTTCAACAGATATATTTACAAGTAATGCACTATTTGCATTTTCTCCATCTCTTGCAAAATTACTCATTCCATTTGTTACAATTGAACTTTCTTCTGAATTTGAGGCCATTACTTTTCCACCAGGGCACATGCAAAATGTATAGCAAGTTCTTCCATTTGAGGCATGATATACTAATTTATAATCTGCAGACCCTAATCTCAATTTTGTTTTGTTTCCATACTGAGCTATATTTATATCTTTTTGTAAATGTTCTATTCTAACTCCAACAGCAAAGTTTTTTGGCGCTACTTTTACTCCTAGTTCATTTAATTTTTTAAATGTATCTCTTGCACTATGTCCAATTGCTAATATAACACTATCTGTTTCTATTTTTCTTTTTTGGTTTGTTATTACAGATTTTATCTGACCTTTTTTTATTTCAAAATCTATAACTTCTTCTTCAAAAAATATTTGTCCACCTTTTTCTAATATATATTCTCTAATATTTTTCACAATCTTTACCAAATTATCTGTTCCTAAATGTGGTTTTGCAACATACATTATTTCTTTTGGCGCACCAAATTTTACAAATTCTTCGAGTACTTTTCTTGAATATATACTTGAATTTCCAGTATTTAATTTTCCGTCTGAAAATGTTCCTGCCCCACCTTCTCCAAATTGAATATTAGATTTAGGGTTAAATTTTCTATTATTTATAAATTCCTCGACATCTTTTACTCTATCTTCTACTCTTTTTCCTCTTTCAATTAGAATTGGCTTTATTCCATTTTCAACAAAGATTAATGCAGAAAATAAACCTGCTGGTCCAGCTCCTATTATTACTGGTTGAATTTTACTTGTCCTTTTTACTTTTATTTCTGGCATTTTATATTCTTCGATTTTTTCAAATCTTTTTCCTTTATTATTATCTTTTAGTTCAATATCTATCGTATAATTATAGAAAATATCTTCTTTTTTTCTGGCATCTATTGATTTTTTATAAATATACCATTTTTTCACATCTTCTTTTTGTAATCTATTTTTTTGTAATGCTTTTTCTAATACTTTTTCTTCTAATAAATCTTCTCTTATTTTTATATCTTTTATTCTTATCATTATTTTTCTCCATTTTATACTTAATTATTTTACACTACTTAACCTCAAATGTCTATATTTTGCCCAAAATATTTTTTGTCACTCTTGCAAGTTATGTAAATTAGTGTTATACTCTATATATGATGTCTTTGACATTTGTCGATTTTTTCTGTCACAAATTTACAATTGGAGGAAAACAACATGATGATTAAAAAAGAAAATTTGGAAAAATTTATGGAAAATCTTGAATCTGCTCAGTGGATGGGACTTGAATTAAGTTGCTGTAAATTAATCGCAGAAGCTCTTTCCTATCCCAAAGCCATTCCTAATGAATACTGGTATAGTATTGATTATAACCAGTTTGACAATCTGTTTTATCTTACATTAAAACTTCCGCAAAAAAAGTTTACTAAAAAAGAAATGCAACAAATACAAGATGAAATTGCAAAACGAATTATGGAAGAATTAGCTAATCCGTCATACATCAGAATTTATCCTAATATCACTACTGCTACTGCTTTCAACTACTTTTCACTTTTTCATGCCTTAGCACTTTTAAATATTCCTGAATGGAAAATTGATATTCCTGCACCAGAACAAAATTTCGAATATAATCTAGCCTATGGTTTGTTCAAATTAGATGATCGCTCTAAGGAATTTGAGAAATACGGATATTATATTTGCAACCAGCACGATTGGGCAATGAAGCATCTCAAGGAAGAATTGACAGAAAAAAATAAACCGTTGTAACGATATTTACAAAGAGCAAACTTGGAATCCCTGTTCTAAGTTTGCTCTTTGTCTTTATATATAAAATTTTTAATGCAAATTGACTTTTATGTAAATTTATGGTATTATTTTACCTGTTAAGGTAAAGCACCTTGATTTTGTAAGTTTTTACTTACAAATGTAATCACTCAATTGAGTTATGTAATGGAGGGAAAAATATGGCTCGGAATTTATTGATTATCTTACCTGTGATTGTTTTTGTAGCAATCACTTGGAGCATTTGCTTTTTAATGGATAACAAATTAGTACTTTTCTTCTTTGAAAAAGGACATTACGTTTTCTCTACCGGTACTGGTCTGAGAGGGCTTGTTATCATAAAAGCAAACGTAGGAAAAGATACTTCTTGTAAAATTATACTTACAAACACCTACACAAAATCAATTAAACATCATTGGGTTCTCAATGATAAATGTAAACGAATTTTTATTGTATATATTCCTTCTCAATATTTAGAAGTTGATGTAGATGGAAATTCTGCAAACGATTTTGTTGTAGAATGTTTGAGTTTTAACAAGAAATAATTTCAAAATCATATTCATTCCATAAAAAACGCAATCAATTAAGATTGCGTTTTTTCTATTATTCAAATTTCTTTATATTCAACATTCTTAAAGCATTAATTATTGCAATAACAGAAACTCCTACATCTGCAAAAACAGCTTCCCACATCGTAGAGGCTCCAAATGCAGTTAATACAAGAACTGCTATTTTTACAAATATTGCAAAAATAATATTTTCACGAACAATTCTCATTGTCTTTTTTGACAAGTTAATTGCTTTACTTATTTTTGAAGTTTCATCTGTCATTATAACAATATCTGCTGCTTCTATTGCCGCATCAGATCCAAGTCCACCCATTGCAACACCAATATCTGAAATTGTTAAAACAGGTGCATCATTTATTCCGTCACCAACAAATACAAGCTTTCCTTTTTCACTCTTTTGTTTTAATAATTCTTCTACTTTTTCAACTTTTCCATCTGGTAATAATTCAGTATAAACCTTATCCATATTTAACTTTTTAGCAACATATTCTCCAACTTCTTTTTTGTCACCTGTAAGCATTACTGTTTCTTTAATATTCATTGCTTTTAATTCTCTAATTGTTTTTGAAGAATCTTGTTTTATTTTATCTGCAATTAATACATATCCTACATATTTTTTATCAATTGCAACATATAATATTGTTCCTACTTCATCACATTTTTTAAAGTCTATTTTTTCTTCTAACATTAACTTTTCATTTCCTACTAAAATATCTTTTTCATCAATTCTAGCCCAGATTCCTTTTCCACTTAATTCTTGTGGATTTTTTATGATATTTTCGTCAATTTCTTTGTTATATGCTTTCTTTACTGATTTAGCAATTGGATGGTTTGAATAATTTTCTGCATGTGCAACAATTCTTAATAACTCATCTTTTTCAATTCCTTCTGCATAAATATCTTGAACTTCGAAAATTCCTTCTGTTAATGTTCCTGTTTTATCAAATACTACTGTTTCTGTGTTTGCTAATGCCTCTAAATAGTTACTTCCTTTTATTAATATTCCCATTTTAGATGCTCCACCAATTCCACCAAAGAAACTTAATGGTATTGATATTACTAATGCACATGGACATGATACAACCAAAAATGACAATGCTCTATATAGCCATACTGAAAATGCATTAAAATCTTTCAATATTATTGGTGGTATAAATGCTAAAAGTACAGCTATTATAACTACTGTTGGAGTATAATATTTTGCAAATTTTGTAATAAAGTTTTCAGATTTTGATTTTTTACTACTTGCATTTTCTACTAAATCCAAAATCTTACTTACTGTTGATTCTCCAAATTCTTTAGTTACCCTTATTTTTAACAAACCATCTTTATTGATACATCCACTTAATACTTCATCTTCTGTTTTTACAACTCTTGGAACAGATTCTCCTGTCAATGCCATTGTATCTAAGCTTGATCTACCTTCAACAACAACACCATCTAATGGTATTTTTTCTCCTGTTTTTACAATAATTATATCTCCAATTTTCACTTCATCAGGATCAACTTTTTCAATTTTTCCATCTTTTTCAATATTTGCATAATCTGGTCTTATATCCATTAAACTTGCAATTGATTTTCTAGATTTATCAACAGCATAACTTTGAAATAATTCACCAACTTGATAAAACAACATAACTGCAACAGCTTCTGGAAATTCGCCTATTGCAAATGCGCCTATTGTCGCAACAGCCATTAAAAAGTTTTCATCAAAAACTTTTCCTCTAAATATATTTCTTACAGCTTTTTTTAATATTTCAAATCCTACAACTAAATAACTTATAATAAACAATCCATTATTTATCCATTCATTTGAAAATGGAATTACTAATGCTAATACAAATAATATTGCTGATATTATTATTTTAATTCCTCTTTTTTTCATTTATCTTTTTTCCTTTCTTGAAACAAAACCAAAATTGAGAAAGAATTAAATTTCCTCTATAGTACAATCAGGTTCTTCTTTTTTCACAACCTTTTTTAAATTTTTTAATACTTCATCTTTTCTATCATCTTCAATTTCCATTACCAATTTTTCTGTCATAAAACTCAAAGATGCCTCTGTTACACCATCTATTTTTTGTATAGCTCTTTCTAATTCTGCTGCACAATTTGCACAATCAATTCCTTTTATTTTAAATTTCACTTTCATAATAATTACCTACCCTTCTTTTTTTATTTCAAAATTGTACACCCAGATTGGAAAATAGTTGAATTTTGGCGAGCCCTGAGGCTGTTAAAGCTTTGCTTGCTACAGCCTCAGTATGTGTAACTGAAAATTTTATTTAAAAGGCAAGGGCGCATACGTAGTGTATGTAACCACATTTTAAATGAAATTTAACACAGCCAAAATTATAAATATTTTCCAATCCTATATTTTATGTTCAATATGCTCTATAGCAACTTCAAACACTTCTTTTACATGTTCATCATCAAGTGTATAAAAAACTTCTTTCCCTACTTTTCTACACTTTACAATTCCACTTCTTCTTAATGTTCCTAATTGATGTGAAATTGACGACTTACTCATACCAAGTACATTTGCTATGTCACACACACACAGCTCATTTTTATCCAAAGCATCTAATATTTTAACTCTTGTTGTATCTCCTAATATGCTAAAAAAATCTGCCATTTTATTTAATATATCTTCATCTACCATTTGTTTTTGTGTTGATTCAACTAAATCTTGATGAATTACATTACAATCACAAGCAAATTCATTCCTTGCCATACATATCTCCTTTCCTTACTCTTTTGTAAGCAAAATAATTGAGTAATCATTCAACTTTTACTATATTATAGTTGAATAATTACTCAATTGTCAATAATTTTTATAAATTTTTTAAAATAATATGAAATAATTATCTTTCATATTATTTTAAATGCTACAATCACTAGCCCTTTGAGTTTTTCGACATAAAGTCGAAAACTCAAATCGGGCATGAACAAATCAAAGAAAAATTTTCAATTTTTCTTATTTGTTCACAAATTTTTTATACACTTCCATGATAATTATTAAAGGTATTGAAAATACTACTAATCCACCAGCAAACTCTAATGGTATTGTTTTTAAACGTAATATATTTGATAATATATCACTTCTCACGACTATTATTTGTATTAAACATGTTATCAATATCGAAAATATCAAGAATTTATTATTTTGTCCTGATATTTTAAATGCTGAAATTCTTTCACTTCTACAATTAAAGATATGAATATTTTCCATTAAGACCATCAATGTTAGTAAATAACTTCTAATAACTTCTATTTCAAGATGTTTTATATTATATAAATAAATATAAAGTGCAAATTCTATTATCCCCATTACTGTTGCTGATATGATAATTTCATTTATCATTAATTTATCAAATATTTTTTCATTATTTGCAGGTCTATTCATTACATCTTCAACATCTTTTTCAAATGCTAAAGCATTACTTTGAATTCCATTACTTATTAAATTTAACCATAATAATTGTATTGCGACTAATGGTATTGGAAAATTAAATATCATCGCTAATACAAATAATATTATTTCAGATAATCCTGTCGATAAGAGCAAATATATTACTTTTCTTATATTATTATATGCTCTTCTTCCTTCTTCTACACCATTTACAATTGATGAAAAATTATCATCTGTTATTATCATATTCCCTGTTTCTTTTGCAATATCTGTTCCACTTCCTATTGCAACACCTATATTAGCTGATTTTAGAGCTGGTGTATCATTTACCCCATCACCTGTTACAGCAACCATTTTTCCTTCTTCTTTTAATTTTTTAACTATTTCTAATTTCTCCATAGGTGTTGCTCTTGAATATACTTTAGTTATACCTATTCTTTTGGCTATTGCTTCTGCTGTATTTTTTTGGTCTCCAGTAATCATAATTGTTTCAATTCCTGCTTTTTTACAACTTTCTACTGCTTCTGTTACTCCTTCTCTAATCGGATCTACAAATCCTATCAATCCTAGAAATATCATATCTTTAAGATCTTTTTCTTTTAGCTCTTTTGTTTCAAAATTTCTCTTATGAATTTTACTTTGAGCTATTGCTATAACTCTATATCCTTCTTCTGCTAATTGAATATTTTGATTAAGAATTTTATCTTTATTTATCTTTTCTTTCTCATTAATATATTTGCAAAATTCTAAAACTTTTTCTGGAGCCCCTTTTATAGTTACTACATATTCATTATTTTCTTCAAATACTACTGCTGAATATTTTAATTGTGATTCATAATGTATCATACTTTTTATATCAAATTGTTGTTTTATTGGAATTTTCATTCCTAATGCTAAAAATGCTGTATCTATTGCATCACCTGAATGTTTCCATTGTTTTCCATCATATTCAAGCCTTGCTTCATTGTTTACATATCCCATTTTCACTATTTCTTTTATTTGTGTTTTATCTTTCTCATCACATCTTATTTCACCTATATCATTATATCCAATTCCTTTTATTGATGCTACACTATCATTCGGAAGAACTATTTTCTTTGCAGTTTGTTCATTTGCAGTTAATGTTCCTGTTTTATCTGTTGCTATAACATTACAACTTCCTAAGCTTTCAACTGCATTTAGCTTTTTTACTATTACATGTCTTTTTGCCATTTTATTTGAAGATACTGATAATACTATTGTCATAGCAATTGTTAATCCCTCTGGTATTGCAGAAACTGTTAATGCTATTACTGTTGATAATATTTCAGATAATTTATATCCTTTAAAAAACAAAAATATTGATACAATTATTGCAAAAATTAAAAATGCAAAACTTATTTGTTTTGAAAATTTTTCTATTTTTATTACTAATGGTGTTTTTGAATCTTCTGAAAGTAATACATTTTCAGCAACTTTTCCAAATTCTGTATATTGACCTGTTGCTATTACAACACCTGTTCCTCTGCCTTTTGTAACAATACTTCCAGCAAATGCAATATTATCTCTTTCTGCTAATTCTGTTTCTTTAGGCAATGTTATATCTAATTTATTTTTTGGTTTTGATTCACCTGTTAAAACAGATTCATCTATACTTAAATTTTTTACATCTATTAATCTCAAATCAGCAGGTACTTTATTTCCAGATTCTAATTCTATAATATCTCCAACAACTATATTTTCTGAATCGATTTCTTCTATTTTTCCATCTCTTAATACTTTAGTTCTAATTTTTATCATATTTTGAAGCTTTTCAGCACTTTTTTCTGAACTCCATTCCTGATATGTTCCTATAATTGTATTTATTCCTATTACAACAAATATAAATATTGCATCTGCTTTACTTTGTGTTATTATTGAAAATATTGCTGAAAAAAATAGTATAAATATTATTGGATTTTTCAGTTGTTCAATAATTATGTTCCAAATAGTATTTCTCTTACCTGTTGGAATTCTATTTAATCCTTCTTCTTTTAATCTTTTGTTCGCTTCTGAATTTGTTATGCCTTTAGAACTTGTTTCTAATTGTTTTAATATCTCTTCTTTTCCTTTATACCACATAAAAAAATCTCCTTTGAATTATTATGCACTCAAAAGAGACCTTTTATTAATTTTTTTCATACTCATTATATATGAGTTATTAAGATTTCTAAGCAATCAAACATATAAAAATTCAAAAATATGCTTATATTAATACATCATGTATTTGTTTTAATATATTGTCATCTACAATTTCTTTAAAAATAATAGAAATTTTTGTTCTTGTTATTTCTATATTAAAGATTTCTAATTTATTTTCATTTGCAATTTCTAAAACTTTTTGCAATATATCATCATTTGAACTTATTCCATATCCTATAACTGAAATTTTTGATATTTCTTTTTTTACAATGCTTTTTACTCCAGAACTTTCAAGATTATGTGTTATTTCTGTTCCTTTTTTATCATTAAATGTTGATTCTGTAATTATTGGTACATCAAATTTTTCTCCTATTTCTACACATCTATCATGAAGTACTTTTGCTCCTTCACTTGATAATGAATACATTTCTTCATAAGATATTTTTGTTAATTTATCTGCATTTGGTATTTTCTTTGGATCTGCTGTATATATACCATCAACATCTGAATATATGTAGCATTTAGAAGCATTTAATTCTGCTGATAATGCTACTGCTGTTGTGTCAGATCCTCCTCTTCCTAATGTTGTTATATTATCATCTTCATCTATGCCTTGAAATCCTGTGATTATTACTATATTTTCTTTTAGTTCTTTTTTTATTCTCTCTGTATTAATCTTTATAATTGAAGCATTTTGATAATTATTATTTGTATATATTTTTGATTGATATCCATTTAAAGATATTGATTTATATCCCATTAAATTCAACAATATTGCTAGTTTAGATGCACTTGCTTGTTCACCAGTACTTAATAACATATCTAATTCTCTTTTATTTATATTTTGAGAACTTGTTATTTCTTCTAATTCTTTTGCTTGTTTTAGTAAATTATCTGTTGTTTTTCCTTGAGCAGATACAACAACTACTACTTTATATTTTATAGTTTTTTCTATTATTTTGTTTGCTACCATCATTAATCTTTCATTATTTGCAAGTGAACTTCCTCCAAATTTTAAAACTACTATATCCATATATAAACTTCCTTAAATAGTAAAAAAATAATAGTTATATTTAATTATAAACATAACTATTATATTATATTGCTTTTATGATTACTTGTTACTATTTATATATTTCAAATAGCTTTCTATAAATCCATCTAAATTTCCGTCCATAACTGTTTGAACATTTCCAACTTCATAATTTGTTCTATGATCTTTTACAAGTGTATATGGACAAAATACATATGAACGAATTTGGCTTCCCCATGCAATATCTTTTTGCTCACCTTTTAAGTCATTTATTGTTTCTTTTTGTTCTTTTTCTTTTAAATCAAATAATTTTGATTTTAACATCTTCATTGCTGTTTCTCTATTTTGAATTTGTGAACGTTCTGATTGACAAGCAACAACAATATTTGTTGGAACATGAGTAATTCTTACTGCAGAAGATGTTTTATTAATGTGTTGACCTCCTGCTCCTGATGCTCTATAAGTATCTACTCTTAAATCATCTGGATTTATATCTATTTCAATATCTTCTGTTATTTCTGGTAAAACTTCTAATGATGCAAATGATGTGTGTCTTCTTCCTCCTGCATCAAAAGGTGAAATTCTTACTAATCTATGCACTCCCATTTCACCTTTCATATATCCATAAGCATTTTCTCCAATTATTTCAAATGTAACACTTTTTATTCCAGCTTCATCACCTTCAAGATAATCTAATTCTTTTACTTCATATCCTTTTTTGGTAGCCCATCTTGTATACATTCTGTAAAGCATTTCTGCCCAATCTTGTGACTCTGTTCCACCTGCTCCTGGATGTAATGTTAGTATTGCATTATTTCTATCATATTTTCCAGATAATAGTGTTTCCAATTGTATTTTTTCTACATCTTCTTCTAAGTTTTTAGTGGATTTTAAAATGTCTTTTGCCACTTCTTCATCAACTTCTAGATTTGCAAGTTCTGTTAATTCAATTAAATTGTCAGCTTCTTTTTGTGCCAATTCAAATCCATCTATTTTATGCTTTAGTTCTTTTATTTTTACTAATATTTTACTACTTGATAATGTGTCTTGTTGCCAAAAGCCTTCTTGCTGTGTTTGCTCTTCTAATTTTTTTAATTCTTCTTTCTTTGATTCGATGTCAAAGAGACTCGCCTAAACTTTCTACTTTGTTTTTTAATTGTTGCAATTTATTTAAGTTTTCTTCTAATTCTATCAACTCTGTCAACTCCTTATATATTATAATCTGTTATAGATAATTTTGGAAATTCAAAATCTTGCCCACCTGAAGTAAATTTTGTTGATATAAAATGATTTTTATTCATTGTACTACTTCCCTTTAAAAAATATCTATATCTAATTGTATTTGTTAATTTTCCTCCACCAACTATAATTGGGTCATCCCATGTTGTATCTATAGCATACCATTTTTCATTTATGTTTACATAGTTCCATGCATGATTTTCTGTTTTCCCATCACTATTCGTTGCTGTTCCTGTTATTATTATATTTTCTAATTCTGCTTCATTTAGTAAATATTGTAAAGCTTTTGCATATCCTTCACATACACACGTTTTTGATACTAGAGCACCATATATATTATATATATTTTTTTCTGCAAATGTTTGATCATATTCTATTGTATCAACTAAATAATCATGTATATATTTCATTTTTTCAATATCATTTTTCCCTGCAATCTGATTTAATATTTGATTTTTTACAGCCATTACTTGACTCTCACATTGTTCTACTTGTTCCTTTGATGTAAATCCGTCTAATAAATATGTTGGATCTTTAGCACTATTTATATATACATTATATTTTGTTGAAAATATTTTTTGAATTGTTTCTATATTTATATACATTTTTGTAACATCAATATAAAATACATCTGGATTGTCATAAGTAAATGCTTCAATAGCCGTTTGATATTCTTCTTGTAATTTATCACTTCCGTTTTCTTGCGATAATATATCATAAAAAGCATTTCCAAATTGGATTGTATATGTTCCTGTTTTTAAATTTTCTTTATTTTCATATAATTTTTCATATATAATTTTTCCATTCTCTCCTAATTGACTATATAAGTATTTATTTTGATATTCATTCTTGGTTAAAACTTGTGTTCCAACTGTGCTACCACTTATTTGGGTATCTGTTGTTGTCTTTGTATTATTAATTCTGTTATCAGATTCTTGATTTTCAATTTTTGGATATATTAATTGTAAATTTCCAAAATCCACATCACCATTTTCTGCAAATTCATTATACATTACATACCCAAATAACATTATTATTCCAGCTAACGCTATTACTATTAATACTAATAAAAATTTAATAAATCCATTTTCTTTTTTCATTTAAACATTCCTTTCAATTTCTTTTGTATATTTCTATTATATATTATAAAATATATTTTTTCAATTGTTTATTTCAGTTAATTAGAATATTTTTTCAAAATATTGTCAATATTAGAAATATGAATATTAAGAATTTTATAAATAATTTATTTGAACAAAATTATAATTTTTCAATTATAAATAATAAAAATGATAAAATAAAACCAATAAATAATAATCATACATCAATTTATCCTGAAATAAATAAAAACCTTGAATTTATACAAAGTAAATATAATACTTTAATTAATAGTGACATTGTAATTAGGAAATTTGAAACACTTGCTCAAAATCAATTATATAAAAGTTTTATAATTTATATTGATGGTCTAGTTAATTCTATTTCAATAAATGATTTCGTTTTAGAACCATTAATGTTTCCAAAAAGAGTTCAAAATCCTAATCCTGCCAATTTATTAAATTATATTGATAATAGATTATTGCCTCAAAATAGTGTTAATAAAGTTGAAGATTTTGAAGCTGTATGCTCTGGAATTAATATGGGAAATTGCTTACTTTTTATTGATACTTTAAATATTGCTTTTGATATAGATGTAAAAAAATATAATTCTCGTAGTGTTGATAAACCCGAAAATGAAGTAATTATAAAAGGGCCTCAAGAGAGTTTTATTGAAAACATAAGAACAAATACATCTCTTTTAAGGAAAATTGTTAATAATGAAAATCTGGTAATTGAAAATATTCCTGTTGGAAATATTAGCAAAACCAAATGTGGTGTTTGTTATATGAAAAATATTGCTAATTCTGATTTGATAGGAGAAGTCAAATTTAGGCTTAGTAATCTTTCTATTGATTCATTACTTTCTACTGGTCAATTAGAACAATTATTAGAGGAAGAAGAAACATATGGTGTTCCTCAATTAATTTCAACTGAAAGACCTGATAAGTGTTGTAAATATCTATTTCAAGGCAGAGTTATAATTTTAGTCAATGGAAATCCTTATGCTTTGATTGCACCTGCAACTATTGAAGATTTTCTATTTTCTCCAGAAGATACAAATTTAAAGCCAATGTTTGCAAATTTCTTAAGAATCATTCGATTTCTTGCTTCTGTTATTACTTTATTATTACCTGGCCTTTATATTGCTATAGCATGTTTTCATCAAGAGATTTTACCTACAGAACTGCTTTTTTCAATATTATCAGCTAGAGAAAATGTTCCTTTTCCTATGATTTTTGAGCTTTTACTTATGGAATTTTCTTTTGAACTTATAAGAGAAGCTGGTTTAAGAGTTCCCTCTCCTATTGGTTCTACTATTGGAATTGTTGGAGCTTTAATTTTGGGTGATGCAGCTGTTAATGCTGGTATTGTTAGCCCTATTCTTATAATTGTTGTTGCTATTACAGGTATTTCTTCTTTTGCTATTCCTGATTTTTCTTTTGGATTTCATTTGAGAGTCTTTAGATTTATATTTATTGCTCTTGGTTTTACTGCTGGATTTCTTGGAATTGGAATAGGATTGTTTATATATTTGACATTATTATGTAGTTTAAAATCTTTTGGTGTTCCATATACATCTCCTATTACTCCAAGTTCTTCTGATAATAATGGTTATTTTATTCCTCCTATTTGGAAACAAGAATATCGAGATAGCTTTTTGTCTCCAAAAAGAAAAAAGTCTCAGGCTAAAATTAGCATGAAATGGAAATATTAAAAAAGAATTTCTAAATAGATTTTTTTCTATTTTAGAAATTCTTTTTATATATCAGGAAATTTCAAAAAACTTCCTAAATTTGTTCTTTTAATAATTCTCAGCTTTTATTTCAAAAAATGCTTTTGGATGATTACATACAGGGCAAACTTCTGGAGCTGATGTTCCAACTACAATATGTCCACAATTTCTGCATTTCCAAATCTTAACTTCTCCTGCTTCAAATACTTTTCCTTCTTTAACATTTTCTAATAATTTTAAATATCTTTCTTCATGTTCTTTTTCTATTTTACCAACTTCTTCAAATAAATATGCTATTCTTGCAAATCCTTCTTCTTTAGCTGTTTTTGCAAATTCAGCATACATATCTGTCCATTCATAGTTTTCTCCATCTGCTGCTGCTTTTAAATTTTCTTCTGTTGATCCAATAGATCCTCCATTTAATAATTTAAACCATAATTTTGCATGTTCTTTCTCATTATCAGCTGTTTCTTGGAATATAGCAGCTATTTGCTCATATCCATCTTTTTTTGCTTGACTTGCAAAAAATGTGTATTTATTTCTTGCTTGTGATTCTCCTGCAAATGCAGTCATCAAGTTTTGTTCTGTTTTTGATCCTTTTAATTCCATAATTTTCCCTCCTAAATTTTTAATATTATTATGTGCTTTTATTTAAATATTAAGCATTATTACATAATAAATATTTCTTTATCTATAATATATCTTTTATCGCAAAAAATCAAGATTTTTAAGTAAAATTCAGTAATTTATTCAAAATCTTATCAATATTAGGAAATACAATATTTTTCATTCCATGATTATACAAATTTAATACTTTATTAGCTTTATATATTATTTCTGTTTCAAGTTGTTTAGAAACTTTAATAGGTACTTTATTTTTCATATATTGACTTTCTATATAATCTAAAGTTACTGGAAACATATTTTGAATTAAAAATGCACTATATGTATTTGCAACATCTCCAAAAACAATAGTATCAATAGAGGGATTTTTTCCGAGCTTTATTTGTTTTTGAATTTTGCTATCATATATTCTTTTATATTTATCTATTTTCGTACTAACTGGAATAAACCAAATAATATTATCATATTTTTTACTCTTAATACAATAATAACATGGCCTTTTATTTCCATTTTCTTTATTTTTCATTAATTCTGGATCATCTATAATATCAAAAAATGAATCTTTTATAAAATAAAAATATCCAACATCTATTTGCATCTTTAATCCTCCTTATACCATTAAGGGCTTACCATTTCTGGTAAGCCCCCAATAAATTTATTCACTCTTTAATTTGTTAGTCGCTCAAAGAGGCGGCGACAAACACATTTATTCACTCTCTCATTTGTAACTCGCCAAAGAGGCGGCGACAAACACATTTATAAAAACTATGCTGTCATTAATATTATATTCATAATACCACGAAATATGTCATTTTGTCAATATTTTTTTATTTTATACCACTTCAATAAATAACTTTTTCTTAATTCATTGCTTTGGTATTAGTTTGAAAAAATACTCTTTTATCATCTTTATTAAATCTTTCAACTCTGTAGATTTATTAGAATTAGTATAAATTCCAAACTCAATCTCTCCCAATTCCAGAGTTGTTTTAACTTCAACCAAATTAAATTTCTTGTAATCATTTTCATCTACATATTCTCTTGTTATTAATCCTAATGCATTTCCCGAACCTGTAAGTTCCAAAATAGTATTATAACTACTATTTTTCAAATTCAACTTTTTCCCAAAAGATAACATTTCTAATCTTTTTAATGCTTGTGAATATGTTCTTGGTGTATATATAATTTGACTTTCTATATCATCAAGTGTTAATTCCTTATTTGCAAAATCCGAATTTTTACTTGCAATTATCACATCATGCAAATATCCTAATTTTGTATATTCAATACCATTTAATATTTCATTACTATCTTTTTTAGAAAAAACTATATCTAACTCTTTATTCTGTAATTTTCTCATCATTTCATAAGTTTCTTCACATATTAAATTTAAATTAACATTAGGATATTTTAGATAATATTTATTAAGAACATTACCAAAAATACAACTTCCAATATGATTATGAGTACCTATATTAATGACTTTCTCTTTACAAACTTGTCTATCTATTGTATTCAATTCCTCAATTGGCTTTTTTATTTTTTTATATAATTTTTTTCCATCTATAGTTAGTTCTACACCTTTACTTTTTCTTTCTAATAATTTCATTGACAATTGTTCTTCTAAATTTTTTATTTTTTTTGTAATTGCTGGTTGAGAAACATTTAACTTTTCACTTGCTTTAGTTATATTGCCTTCTTTAGCAACCTCTACAAAAATTCTATATAATTCAAAATCTATCATTTACATCACTCCATACTTTTTATAACATAAAAGCATGAAGTATTCAATATATCTCATGCTTTTATGCTAAAATCAATTAAGCAACTTCAACAAGCTTTTAAAAGCTCTTTCTATTTGCTCATTATCTTTTCCATTTAAATCATAATGGATAGAATCATTTTTACACCCAGATAAGTGTAATACCAAATTTGATGATAAAAACAAACTAAATACTCCTTCTTGACATTCTCCTTTTTTATATAATAAACAATTTTTTCTACAGAACTCTGAATATCTCGCTCCTCTTGTTGAGTCTTTTACCTGAACCCAGTTATCACCTCTAAAATAACAACTCATAGGAATACCATGTTTTTTTCCTATTAATGATGTTGTCCATTCTGCTTGAGAATGTGTTGATATTTGGCATAAGAAATCATAAAAATTACTCATTGGCACAAAAAGTTCTTGCCATAAATCATAAGCTTCTTTTCCAGTAACTTCATTAGAATAACCTAAATATTCAGAAAATCTATTTAAGTCTAATAATTTTACATTTACATCTAATTCATCTATTGCTTTTTGTACAAGTTCTCTTACCTCACATTCATTCAGTTTTGTTACAACAATATTATATCTAACTGAAATCTTATTTTTTCTCAAAGCTCTTGTTATTTCTATAACATTTTGAGAAAGGTATTTAGGAAAATGGACATCACATATATATTCTGAAAGATTATCAACACTAAAAACAATATCTATATATTCTTTGTATTTTGTTAGCACATCTATATATTCTAAAATTCTAAATCCATTTGTATTAATTCTTACTTTTGTATCTTTGAATTTCATAATATATTCAATAAGCTCACAAAAATAACTTACACTTGTTGGCTCTCCTCCTGTAATTCTAAAATTTGCTATTCCATTTGCATAAGCATTGGCAATAATCTTTTTTACATCATCAAAAGAAATAGTTTCTTTTTCTTTTGATATGCTTTCTCCACCTTTCTTACAATAAAAACATTGATAATTACAATAAGTTGTGATTGCAATTGCCAAATAAGTATTTACCCGTTTTTTCATCTAATTTGCCTCCTAATATTATTAGTATCTGTTATATAAATACTACATATTATTTTAGCATACTATTTATATTATTTGAAATACATAAATGTCAGTTTGTGATAACTAAATAGAATATCATTCACATTAAAACAACTTTTGCTGATTTCCATCAATTGTATCAAAGTTCATATTCTTCAAAGAATCCTCTGTTCTAAACTCTTGTTCAACAACAACTGTTTTCTTATTACCATCTTTAAACTCATGTTTTAATACATAATTTACCTCAAACATTGATATAATCTCTTTACTTATATTATGACCTGGTGCAATTAATTGAACATTATTTTCTTTTAATATTTCAAACATAACTTTCCATAAAAATACTGCACTTGTTGCACCAAAAGGATTATCAACAATTATAACTTTTTTACATTTGCTTGAACCATCTTTTCTTGTAAGCATACTAATATAAGAAATTATACAAACAGCAAACATAAAGTAAATTGCATTAACTTGCCCGTCTGAGCCTAAATCTTCTTCCCATCTCTTATATGTTGAATGTTCTTGCACATCTTCAATTTTATATAATTTTACATAAGCTTTATCTATATTTATAATTTGTCCCACTAACATTTTTGAAGAAAGTTTTTCATTTAAAACTTCTTTAGTCATTTCTTCTGGCTTTTCTTCCATGTCTTGTACCATTTTATAAATATATTCTTTCATTCTTCTTATTTTTTCATCTTTTTCATATTCAAATAATTCAAGTTTTATTATATTTATATCTTTTCCGCCAAATTTAATTTTTGATAATCCTGGCAATTTTTCTAAATCTCTTACTATTGTTTCTGCTTTTTCAAAACATTTTGTAATAAAGTTTTCTTGATATTTTTCAAGTTTTTCAATTGCCTCATCAATATGTCTAATTCTCTCATCAATTAACTCTATAATAGTTAATATTCCTTGATTATTATTTTCCGCTTCACTTAAACATACAGGATTTTTTATTCCTTCTATTGATTCTAACACATCTTGTTTTATATAATAATTTTCAACACATTCTTTAATATGTTTTATATAACTATCAAAGTTTTGTTTTTGTTTTGATAATTCTTTATCTAAACTAATACTTTCTTGTTTGATTTTATTATATGTATATAATTCTGCTTCTAATATATTTTCAATATCAATTTCTGTTTGCTCTATTTTTCTATCTGTTATGAAATTTTCTAAACCTATACATTCTTTCTTAAACTCTTCAACTTCATTTTCAACATCTTGGATTTTATTAGTAATATTTCTTATATTTGTTTTATTAGATATGATTTTATTTTTATTTTCATTCATATATGTTTTGATTATTTCATTATTTGAAATTTTATCTTCAATTTCATATTCAAATCCTGATTTTTGTAATTGACCAATTGATAATTTTATTTGTCCTATTATTTCACTTTCTGCTTTATCTTTTTCTGTTAGCCTGCCTTTTAATGATTTAATATTTTTTTCTAAAATATCAATATTTGTCTTATATGATTTCAAATCACTCTCATTAATTCTTTCAAATATTTGATTTTTTTCTTCAAAATCATGTACATAATATCCATTTTCTTCAATTCTATTTTGACAATTATTCATATTTTGATTGCACATATTTAATATTTTTACTAATTGATTATATGTTGATTCAGATGTACTAAATTTTTCTTTTAATGCTTTATATGTTGTTTCTATTTCTTCAAAGCTTTCCTCAATAATCTCTGTTTCTTCAAATTCTGTAAGTTCTGATAATTTTATCAAATATCTATTTTTTTGATTTTCTAAATTATTTATTTGTTTTTCTACTCCTCTTATTTCATCTTCAATTTCTTGAACTATTTCAATTTTTTCTTCTAAACTTTCTTTTAATATTTGTTCATTTGATTTTTCTTTGCTGATTTGATCTTGAAGTTTTTGTAATTCATTATTTATATTTTTTAATTCATTTAAAACTTCAATTTCTTCTAAAATGCTTTTCTGGTCTTTTTCTAATAAAGTATTTTCTTTAGAAAGTTCTTCTTTTTTCTCATTATTATTTTGAATATTATTACTTAAGTCTTTTTGCTCTTTTTCTAATTTTTCTATTTGAGATTTTGTACTATCTACATTTTCATATAAAGAATCTATTATGTTTTTGCTTGAATATGTTTGTTCAAATATTTTAACTTCATTCAAATATTCTTGCTCTCTGTCAATTCTTGATTTTACATCTAATATTTTAGAATTTAATCCTTCAATATTTTTCTCTAATTTTGCCTTATATTCTTCAAGTTTTTCTGGATTTAAATTTTGCAATACGTCAACAGAAATAGGAAATATGTAATCTTTGCTTTTTATTACCGCTTCTTGTCTTAACATTTCAATATTTGCAATTGGTACTAAATTTTGTAATTCTGTTTCTATTTGCTTTGACTTTAATTTTTCAAAACTATTATTATCAACAAATACTGAATACATTATTAATGGATTATTTTTTATTATTGCATTACGTTTTTCTTCATCATATTCTGCAAACTTTTCAAATCCTGCAATTACATAATTACATTTATTTTCAAGCTTTTCTTTCAAATGTAATATATCTTCATTTGGAATTATTGTATTATATTTATTAATTAGTTCAAGTTTTCTTGATTTTATTTGTTTTTCTATTTGATATGAATTTCTTTGCTTTTCTCTTTCCTCTATACTTGCCTCTATTGTTTGTTTTATATTAGCAAAATCTACATCAAATAGTTTGGCTAGTTTTTCTATACTATTTTTCGCTTTTTCATATTTTTGAACATCTGATTCAGCATCATTAAATACTTTATTTTGAAGTATTTGATTTGCTCTATTTTGAGCAAGTTCTTGATTTATTTTTATATTTTCATTATCTAATCTTTCTATTTCTGCATTATTTTTTTCTACTTTTTCTTTACACTCATTTTGTAATTTTTCTTCTTTTTCTATTCCTTCATCAATATTTAAAATTAAATCAAGTTTTCCTTTTTCTGTAAACTCATTCGTAATTATATTCTTGCTTTCATTTTCTTCATCAATTTGTTTTTGATAATTTTCTATATTTAAAGAACTTTTTGTAAAATTTGTTCTTGCAAAATTTTCTTGATCTTTGGCAATCTTTCTAGCACTAGTTTTTTCATCTTTTTCTTTTGATTTATCAGAATATTGTTTACTAATCTTCTCTATTAATTCTTGTAATTTTAATTTATAATTATATCCATAAATATTATATTTTTTTGCCAAATCTTTATCAGCAATTTGCATACTATTTATTTGTATTTGTGTTTTATCTCTTTCTTGCTTATTTTCTAAATATTCAACATATTCATTTTGAGCTTTTGACAATGCTAATTTCTTTTCCACATCATCTTTTTTGGCTTGTATTTTTTGTATTTCAATGTCTATATTTTGTTTGTCATTTTCAATTTCTGCTTTGTCATTATGTAATTTATCTATTTTATATTTTTCGTTTTCAATATTTAATCTTGTATTTTCATCTTGTAATCTAGAAATCTCTTCTGTTTCATGTTGAATTTTGTCTTTCAATTCATTCATTCTATGTTGCTTATATTGATATGCTTCATTTGCTTTTTTATTTATTTTATCAATTCTGTTAAACTCATCAATAAATTTTGCATTTTCTTTTTGAAGATTTTCATACATTTCTTTTGCTTGTTGATATTCTTTTTTGTTATCATTTTGCTTTCTAAATAACATTAAATTATCTTTTAATTCTATCAATGTATCTACTAATGTATCTTCTGTCTCATCACTATTTTGTAAATTGATATTATCAATTATTTTTATTAAAAAGTTTTCTATTAATTTTCTTGATGTTTTATTTTCTTTGAAATATTTTTCTATGTAATTTTCAGATACATTTATTTCTGATATAAGTTTCCATTCTGCTGATATAAGTCCATAATATTCTATTCTTTTCATATAATCTTTTTTACTATCAAATATTTCTACAGGTAATCCATCTTTTTTCATTCCAATAAGGTATTGTCTTAATTTATCATAAGACATATAAATTTTATCATTTCCATCTCTTGTTACAAGTGGTAATTTCTTTATATCTATTTGTGCATAATCATTATAAAAATAACAATAATTGTAATAATCTATTTCTAGTTTATTATCATCTTCTTCATCATTATCTGAGTCTTGTTTTTTTCTTGCACAAAATCCTGTAAGCATATATTTGTATTCATATCCTTCATCAAGTTCCCATTCTACAAGACAATGTGATGTTCTTTTTGTGTTTCCACCTATAAATATATTTTTTATAGGCTTTTCTTTTTTTAAATATGTATTTGGAAGTACTGTTTGTAAAAGCATTAATATTAGCATTGATTTTCCACCAGTATTTATTAAATCATATGTTGTAGATTTTCCATCTAATCTCATATTAAAATCATCATATATGCTTTTTGCATCATTATAGTTTACATTTACTAATCGAATTCTATTAATATGTGGCATTTTCATTACCTCCTAATTCATATACATATTCAAGTAATCTATTTTTATTTTCTTTACTATATTCAAAGTAAAAATAAACTATTGATTTGAATCTTGTTGTAATTGATATTATTCTTCTTTCCTCATCAAAGAAAATTAGATTTTCTTCTTGCATAAAATTTAATACTAATTTTACAAAAGATATTTTATCGTTTTTTCCTGAGTTGATGTCTTCTCTTGCATCTGGCAACCTTTCCCATACTTTTTTTACATCTCTAAAATTATATTCATTTTCTTCACTTATTTTTTCAATATCTTCTTTTACAAGACTTTGAAATTTTATATTTATTGTTTCTATTAATTCGTCAAGACCTAAATAGCTTCTTGGTGAATTTAGTCCAGATTCTCTATAAAAACATGTTATTATTGTTAATATTATAAAATACATTAAATATATATCTTCATTTTTATTTAATATTTTAATTTTTTTCTTCAAATCTTCATTTGAATAACCAAATACTTTATTATCAAGCATTACACATAAATTCAATGTATTGTCTAATCTATAAATATTAAATCCCATCTTTTCAGAAATCATATCACATAAGCTTTCTACTTCATCATTTCCAACATATTGTTGATATAATTCTGTGTTTTCAGATTTTTTTATTTCTTTATTTTGTAATAATGTATTTATTATTTCTAATGCTATATTTAAACTATCTTTTATTTCTTCCAATTTTTGCTCCTTTCTATGAATTTGCTGAAATAATAATATTAGTTATTTTCAATCCATTTCCAAAGTCAATGTCATCATTTTGTGTTATTATTCTAATTTGATTAAATGAATAATCTTTAAACATTTCGTCAGATTCTGCTGTTAATTCTTTTTTGCCATTTAAAAATATTACAAAAGATATAAAATCACCATTATATAATGATTTTTCTCCATAATTTGATCTTATGAATTCTGAATATTCTTTTAAATCAAAGCTTTTTCTCGTTTTTAATAAAAGCAACATATTTTCAAAATAAAATTTAAAATTATGTACTACTCTTTTTTTTGTAATATCATCAATTGTATCTATTTGATGTGTTTGTGATTTTTCTTTTTGTTCTTCTTCTTTTTTATCTTGATTAATTTTTTGTGATTCTAATGATTTCATTGGATTAAAACTTTTTAATTTCTTTGGTAATAAAAATGGTGATATAAAATAAAATAATTTTTCTGGATTATTTGTTTTTGATATAACCTTTTCAAATTCTTGCTCAAATTTGAATTTTTCTGAAAATGCACTTTTTGCTCTCATACCTATTATTTCATCATGTTTTTTTGTCATTTCTATTGCTTCTTTTAATAATTTTGTATGGCTACTTATTGTTTTGTTTAATTCTTTTTCTATCTTTTTTATTAATGAAATTGTTTGCTTTTCTTTTTCATTTAATTGATTTGATTCATTTTTGGCTAAATATTCATTGTAAATATTATCTACTAATTCTAATACTTCTCCAAATAATTCTTCTTCCTCATTTATTTGTCCTTCAACAGATTCATGATACTTGTTATATTCTTCTATTCCTTCTTTTCCACCATACATTAGTGCTTCAAGTACTAGTTCTTTTTGTTCACTTTTTTTCTTTACTTCTATATTTAGTCTTTTTATCGTATCATAAGCATAATTAAATGAACCTTTTTCTATTTGTTTTCTAAATAGTAATAAATTTATTGTTATTTGTGCTGAATCTGGAAATTCTTTTGTTTTTAAATAAAAATCTATTCCTTGTGGTGTTATATAATAATTTAGCTTTCCATTTTCTCCTAATTTTATTTCTATATATTTTATATGCCTATCTTTATTTTCTTTTTCTTTTAAACTATAATATTCATAAGTAAAATTGTTCCCATTATTTTGTGCTACATCTAATATCTTATTTACTATTTCTTTTACATTTTCTTGATTTTTATTATATATTTTATAAATAAAATATTCTGTAAAATCCACTATATCTTGATATTCGATTTTTCTATTATTTAATTTTCCAGTATAAAGTAAATATGATAATATTGCTATAAAAACTGAATTTAAGTCAATTTCAGTTTTTTCATCTTGTAATTTTTTATTTATTACAAAATAAGGATAATAGATTTTTAAGTTTTCTTCTCTTGAATCTATTTCTTCTATTACATCTTTTATTATTTCTTCATAAGATTGTTCTTTTATATCTTCTGCTGTAAATACTTCTTTTTCTTCGTTTTCCAAAATCTATTCTCCTTTCATTATTTTTTCTGCAATACTTGCATTAAACACTTCTTGTGGAATATATAATTTATTTTCAAATATATATTTTAATTTTTCTTGATAATCTTTATCAAATTCTTTTAAGAATTCTTCATTATTTTTTAAATTACGAATTTGGTTTGTCCTTATTTTATTGGGATTTTTTTCTATATCTAACATTTTTTGATATCCTGTTTTATAGGCTTTTATATTATATTGTGAATACTTACTTTTTAACTGTTCATAAATATTTATTCCTTCATAATCAATATCTCCAAAATATTCGATTATGTTATTTTCTAATTTAAAATTATTGATAAATTCAAAGCTTTTTAATATCTTTTTTCCTTCTCCATATATGACTAAATATATATTTTTATATTTAGTTGTTTTTACTACATTTTGTATTGTCCAAAATGTATCTTTGTTTTCTATTATTAAAATTTTTCCTTTACTAAATTCTTTGTTTTCATAATAAAAAAATGGCTCATAAGTTTCATAACATTTTAAATCTTGTAATGTTAATCCAAGCTTTTTTATTATATCTTCTCTTTCTTTTAATAATTTTTCGTTTTGAAATATTTGATATGATCTTTCGTTTATTGTTAAGACACCTTCTATCGGTTTTGAAATAAATTTACTTATTGAATTAATAATTTCTTTGTCTTTTTGATATTCTTTTGTATTTTTTAAATAATAGTCTATTTTAAGCTTATTTGATAAATTTATAATTTCTTGTTTTATATTTGCATCATCTTGTTTTATTATTTTATATTTTTCTGAAATTCCTTCTACATTTGTTTTTGATGTTTTTTGTGGTTCTATATATCTCTCTTGAACTAATTTTCAATTTCGTTTTTTAGTATTTTTTCATTTTGTGGAGTATATTCAAGATTTAGGTTTTCTCTTATTTCTTTTATGTTTATTGTTTTGGATTTTTTAGATTTTACTAGTACTATTATTTGTTCTTTTATTTCCATTTTCATACCTTTCTTTAAGGTTATTTTTTCGGTTACATCATATCATAAAAGCCTTGAAAAATCAAGGCTTTATTCTAATAAATCCCCTGCTATCAAATTGATAACAAGGGATTTATTTATTACTTAAAATTAGTCCAAATATTTATTTGGATTGATATTTATCATAGATTTCATATGCTTCTTTTTCATCAAGGATTTTCTGCTCTAACAATTTTTCTGCCATTTCAGTAACCATATCTTTATGTTCAGTAATAATCTTTTTAGTTTCTTCGTAAAACTTATTTAAAAGTTCCTTTATTCTGTTAAGTACTTGATTATTTACATCAGTACCAGCTAACAATGAAACATTAATACTTGAAATAGGTACAATTCCCAATTCATCATCAAAACAATATTCTACCAAATATTTTCTTAACAATCTTTCAGCATTAATTAAATCTTCTTTTGCACCATCCATAATATGGATTATTTTCAAAAAACTTTTTCCAAAGCATTTCTTGGCAATCATAAAACTATCTTCACTAGTAGATATTTCATTTTTTTGACACCAATATTCAATAATTTCTTTTCGTTCCTTGGCATCAGGAAAATACATCTCAATTTTGATATCAAATCTTCCAAGACGTTTAACACTTCTTTCGATATTTTCTTTTCTTGTTGTTGCAACTACAAGAATATTATCTTTCTTACTCATTTCAAAATTAAACTGAGCACAAATTTTTTCTCCATTATCATTTTTGTCAATTGCATCAAATTCATCAAAGAAAATAATACAAGATTTTTTAAGTCTTGCTACTGAAAAAATTCTTTTTATATCTGTTGCACTTTTTACTTCTCCTCCAGAAATAATCATATATGGCATTTGTGCTTCACCAATAAATGCTTTTGCCATAAAAGTTTTTCCTGTTCCTTCAGGGCCTTTAATGATAATGCCTTTTGGCTTACTTTCTTGATTATTTAAAATTTTAGAAATTGCTTGACGTAATTTAATTTTTTGAGCATCATATCCTATTACATCATCAAACCGAATATCAATTTTTGAATCAAATTTAAACATTAGTTTTCCAAACCAACCTGTTGTAAATTGAAGCTGTTTATAAAGCATAACTTGCCTCCTATAATAAATTTTCAAAGTTCGTACACATGTATTATAATATATTTTACATAATTTTTCAATCAAATTTCAAACAAAATGAGCCAATTAATCTCATTAGACTAATTGACTCATTTTGTTAGTAGCCATTTCCTTGCAAATAGGCAATTCGTTCAATTGTTGCTGTGTTTCCGGAACTATCTGAAACTGAATAAATAAATATGTATTTTCCAACTTCAAACTCATCTGGCACACATTTTCTTTGAACTTTCCAGGTCAAATCTCCATCATAGTTATCCAATGCTTCATATCCTGGTTCTCTATAGTTTTCAATATTTTTAGTTTGAACCACAGCATCTCCTTTTAATGTTATAATTGGTGGCTGAGTGTCCACAACATGTATTGTTTGATTTAAAATTCTGATTCCAAATATATAGCTAATTTTATAATCTCCAATTTTTGTTGTATCTACTGTATTAATTGAGATTACTGCCTTATCAGACACATCCCAAAAGAGCCATTTTATTGTTGCATTTTGAACATTTGCTCCAACTTCAATTGTTTCTTCAGCATTTTGAGTTATTTTTACACACCCCAATATAGTTGCTATTGCTACAAAAATTGAAAAAGCTGTTATTAATGTTCTAAAAAAGATTGATATTGCCCCAAATTGTTTTTGCCGTTTTTTACTCATTTTGCTACTCCTCCTAAACAAATTATTATTTTGGATACAAAAAACGGTTTCAAAATTGAATTATACCATATTTTCCAAAAAAAGTAAATGTATTTTTTTATAATTTTCGGAAATTATATATTTAGGTGGTGATATTTTATGACAAATAAAGAGCTTTTATATGTTGAAGATGCTTTAGGACATGAAAACTATATGAAAACATGTAGCAAAAAAACAGCTACACAACTTACTGATCCAACTCTTGCTACTTTTATTGGCGAGTTAGAGCAAAAGCATACTGAATTGTATAACAAATTTTTAAATTTATTATAAAAGAAAGGAATTGTAATTATGCAAGATAAAGATTTAATGGAAAATGAACTTCTTGTTGTTAAAGGTGTTTGTGACTTATATTTACATGGTACAATAGAATCAACAACAGCTGAAGTTCATACTGCTTTTAAAGAAGCTTTAAATGAATGTTTGAATATTCAAAATAAAATTTATAATTTGATGGCAGAAAAAGGTTGGTATCAAACAGAAAATGCTGAACAACAAAAAATAACTGCTGCTGAGCAAAAATATTCTAATCAAAATAATTAGTTTATTATATAGAAATAGAATTTCCGCGAAATGCAGAAATTCTATTTCTCTAGTTTTTATAATTTTTTAAATAAGAATCCATCTTCTCTATAAATTCTTCATTATTTTTTGTTTTGGTAATTTGAGAAATTATTTGCTCTGTAACATCTGCAACAGGTAAATTATTTAATGCTTTTCTTAATGCAAATACTGTTTCTAATTCTGGTTTTGTCAATAATAAATCTTCTCTTCTTGTTCCAGATTTATTTATATCAATTGCTGGGAATATACGTTTTTCAGATAGTTTTCTATCTAAGTGTACTTCCATATTTCCTGTTCCCTTGAATTCTTCAAATATTACATCATCCATTCTACTTCCTGTTTCAATTAATGCTGTTGCAAGTATTGTTAAACTTCCCCCATTTTCAATATTTCTTGCTGCTCCAAAGAATTTTTTTGGTTTATGTAATGCTGCTGGATCTAAGCCTCCTGATAATGTTTTACCAGATGATGGCATAACTAAATTATATGCTCTTGCTAATCTTGTAATACTATCTAATAATATTACAACATCTTTATTATGTTCTGTTATTCTTTTTGCTCTTTCTAATACCATTTCAGCTACTTTTACATGATGTTCTGGCATTTCATCAAATGTTGAATAAATAACTTGTCCTTTTATTGAACGTTTCATGTCTGTTACTTCTTCTGGTCTTTCATCTATAAGTAAAACTATTAATTCAACTTCTGGATTGTTTTCTGATATACTATTTGCTATTTTCTTTAATAATGTTGTCTTTCCTACTTTTGGTGGAGCAACAATCATTCCTCTTTGTCCTTTTCCTATTGGTGAAATTAAATCAATTATTCTCATTGCATATTCTGTTGGCTTTGTTTCAAGTTTTAGTCTTTCATTTGGATAAATTGGTATTAATTCATCAAATCTTTTTCTTTTTGCAGCCTTTTCTGGATGTTCTTCATTTACTTCTCCAACAAATATTAATGAAGGGAATTTTTCTCCTTCTTTTGTTCTAGCAATTCCTTTTATTATATCACCAGTATCTAGTTTAAATCTTCTTATTTGAATTGGTGAAATATATACATCTTTTGGACTTGATAAGTAATTATCTCCTCTTAAAAATCCATATCCATCTGGTAATACTTCAAGTATTCCTTCAACAATTTGATCATCATCATTTGTTACCTTATACTCAATTGTTGAACTTGCTTCTGATAATTCTCCCATTTGTTCATCATCATTCTCATCATATCTTAATTCGTCATTTTCTTCTACTTTTGGTTTTGATGAATCTTTAATTTGATTTAATAATACTATTAATTCTTCTTTTTTTAGCTTTGAGATATTTTTTATGTTATGCTCTTTGGCAAAATTTCTCAACTCTAATAATGTCATGTTTTCTAAATCTGACATAACTACCTCCTATTTATTTGATTTTTTAATTTAAATTTTTTGGATTCTTTTGAGACTTAATAAAAATAAAGATAAATCCTTAAAACTTGAATGTTTTAAGGATTTACTTATTACTATCGACATAAACTCTTTCATTTTGTAAATACATTCCTAGTTTTTCGCGTGCTACTTTTTCTATATATTCTGGTGAATTTGATTTATTTATTTCTTCTTCTAAATTTTGTTTGTTTTGATCTAGTTCGTCTTGTGCTACATTTATTTTTGTAGATAATTCTTTAATTTCTTTTTGATATTGTATTATATTTTTTTGTTGTCTTATTAACACCACTCCCCATACTATTATGGCAATTAAAAAGACAGGTATTAAAAATTTATTCTTTTTCATAAGTGCTCTCCATTTTTTAAACTTTAGATAATATATTATTCTCCATTACTTTCCAAATTCCCCTTTTTTCTCTTTGAATTTAATTAGTTTTTTTAATTTATTTAATATATTATTAATAAATTTTATTGGAATTTTGAAGATTTTGCTGATAAATGTCAATATTATTTTTATTTTACTCATTATAAAATAATTTATTTTTATAAATATTGTACTCAATGTTAATGTATATATTACTGCTCCTATCAATATTCCTAATATCATATATATTCTGATTTCTCCATCATTAAAGAACCATATATTATATAATACAATTATTCCTGCTAATATCCAATATATTATATCTTCTAGGTATATAACTAAATCTGGTGTTTTAAATGTTTTCCTTAATGCTCTAAAAAAGTCAAATAACACTCCTAATCCAATTCCTGTTAATGAAAAAACTATAAATAAATATGTTTGATTTTCTACCATTTTATGCCTTTCTTTTATTTAAAGATTTTGCTTAATAATGATGTTCCTCCATTTTTTTCTGGTGCTTTTTGACTATATGTTAGGCTTGAAATTTCTCCATCAACTATTACTTCTGATGTATCTAAACTTAATTTATTTATTCTAATATTTTCTCCTTTTACTGTAAGTAATCCTAATTCTGTATCTATCATTACTACTTGATCATCAAAACTTAATACATCATTTACTCCTGATACATTAAGCTTTTCTCTATTTTCTAATACTATATTTTGAACAATGTTTTGATTAATTGTCGTACTTTTTCTTTCTTCTATCATAATTTAATATCATCCTTTCTCTTTTATACTAAATTATAATATGCTGTTAATATAATAAATATAACTAAAAAGAGCACATAAAATTATGCGCTCTAATTAATTATTTTAATCTTTCTTCAAGATTTTTTAACATATTTTGATATTTTTCAAGTTTTGCTTTTTCTTCATTAATTTTAGCTTCTGGAGCTTTATTAACAAATCCTGGATTTGAAAGCATTTTACTTGCTCTTTCAATTTCAGCAATAACTTTTTTCTTTTCTTCTTCCATACGTTTTCTTTCTTCTTCAATATCAACAAGTTCTTCAAATGGTATATATAATTCAATCCCATCTGTTATGATTGATAATGCATTTTGTGCAATTCCTTCTTTGTTTTCTTGAACTTTGATATTTTCACTATATCCTAATTTCTTTAAAAAGCCTTCAGATTGATTTATTAAATATTTATATTTTGTTGTTACAAATATTAATTCTGTCTTTTTTGATGGATGTACATTTGAACTTGCTCTTAAATTACGAATTCCTATAATTATTTCTTTTAATTTTTCAATTTCTTCTTCATCAGCTTTAAAATTATATTTTTCATCAAATTGTGGGAATTTTGAAATCATTATACTTTCATCAATATTAAATAATTGTAAATATATTTCTTCTGTTATAAATGGCATAATTGGGTGTAATAATTTTAATGAATTCATTAATACTTCATTTAATGTTACTTGTGCCATTAATTTGCTTTCTTTATCATCACCATATAAACGTGTTTTTACAATTTCTATATACCAATCACAGAATTCATTCCATATAAAGTCATATATTTTTTGTGTTGCAACTCCTAAATCATAATTTGTAATGTTTTCATTTACTTCTTTTGATAATGTATTTAATTTTGATATTATCCATTTATCTTCCTTAGCCAATTTCGCTGTATCAATTTCATCTAATTTTGGTAATTTTTCAACACCATCTAAATTCATTAATACAAATTTTGCAGCATTCCATAATTTATTTGCAAAGTTTGAGGCTTGTTCTAGTTTTTCTGGCATATATCTTATGTCATTTCCTGCTGAAATTCCTAAAACCAATGAAAATCTTAATGCATCTGTACTATATTGATCAATAACTTCTAATGGGTCTATTCCATTTCCTAATGATTTTGACATTTTTCTACCTTGGCTATCTCTTACAATACCATGTATTAATATATCACTAAATGGCTTTTGTTTCATACATTCTAATCCTGAAAATATCATTCTTGCTACCCAGAAAAATATTATGTCATATCCTGTTACTAATACATTTGTTGGATAAAATGTTTTTAAATCTTCACTATCCATATTAGGCCAGCCAAGTGTTGAGAATGGCCATAATGCTGAACTAAACCATGTATCAAGAGAATCTTCATCTTGATGTAATTTTGTTGAACCACATTTTTCACATTTTTCTGGTGCTGTTTTGCTTACATTTATATGTCCACATTCATCACAATAATATGCTGGTATTCTATGTCCCCACCATAATTGACGTGATATACACCAATCTTGAATATTTTCCATCCAGTTAAAATATGTTTTTTCATATCTCTTTGGAATAAATTTTATATCATCTTCCTTAACTGCTTTTATTGCTGGTTCTGCTAATTCTTTCATTTTTACAAACCATTGATTTGATATTCTTGGTTCTACTGTATTATGACATCTATAACATTTTCCAACATTATGTGTGTAATCTTCTGTTTTAACAAGTGCACCTAGTTCTTCTAGTTTTTTTACTATTAGTTTACGTGCTTCTAATGTTGTTAATCCTTTATATTCTGGTACTAAATCTCCCATTATTGATGAATCATCAAATACTTCTACTATTTCTAAATTATGTCTTAATCCTGCTTGATAATCATTCATATCATGTGCTGGTGTTATTTTTACACAACCTGTTCCAAAGTCTTTTTCTACAAAGTCATCTGCAATTATTGGAATTTCTTTATTCATAATTGGTAATATACATGTTTTTCCAATTATATCTTTATATCTTTCATCTTCTGGATGTACTGCAACGGCACTATCTCCTAGCATTGTTTCAGGTCTTGTTGTTGCAACTATTACATATCTGTCTGTTCCTTTTATTTGATATCTTATATGCCATAAATGTGATGGTTCTTCTTCAAATTCAACTTCTGCATCTGATAATGATGTATGACAAGATGGACACCAGTTTATCATTCTTGTTCCTTTATATATTAGTCCTTTTTTATATAAATTTACAAATTGTTCTAATACAGCTTGTGATAATCCTTCATCCATTGTAAATCTTGAACGTTCCCAATCACATGAACAACCTAATTTACGTTGTTGTTTTTGGATTGTTCCTCCATATTCTTTTGTCCAATCCCATGCTCTTTCCAAAAATTGTTCTCTTGTTATATCAGCTTTTGTTAATCCTTCTTCTTTTTTCATTTTTTCTACAACTTTTACTTCTGTTGCAATTGCTGAATGGTCTGTTCCTGGTACCCATAATGTGTTATATCCACACATTCTTTTATATCTTATTAACATATCTTGCATTGTTCCATCTAATGCATGTCCCATATGTAATTTTCCTGTTACATTTGGTGGTGGCATTACTATACAAAAACTTTCTTTTCTTTTATCCATTGATGGCTTGAAATAGCCTTTCTTTTCCCATTCATTATATAAATTTTCTTCAAATTCTTTTGGATTATATTTATCCATTAATTTATGATTACTCATATCTTTTCTCTCCTTTTTAATAAAATTTAACAATATATTTACAAGAATATATTTCATCTGGTTCTATTGATAAAATATTTTCTTTTTCTTTATAAATTTGATTACTATCAATCTTATCTGCTGTGTTTTGCCATGGTTCTATACAGACGAATGGTGCTCCTTTTTTTGACCATAATGCTAAATATGGAAAATCTGTAAAGTCAAATTCTAATATTTTTTTATTAGTATTTCTATTTTGCAATATTACTTTATTTGATTTTATATTTTTCATTATTATTGCATCATTATCAAATATATTTTCTGTTAGATGAATCTTATTTTCTTCTAAGATATTTGTGGCATTTTCCGTATCTATTAATCCATTTCTTAATTTCAAAAATTCTATATTTTCTTCATTTTGTTCAAATACTATTTCATAATCTCCTGTACTATAATCACATCTAAATGCAGGATGTCCTCCTATACCAAAATAAATTTTTTTATTATCTATATTTTTTACTTCATAAGTTACTTGAAGTGCATCTTCTACAATCTTATATATAACATGTAATTCAAATTTATATGGATATTTTTTTAATGTTTGTTCATTATATTTTAATATATAATGATTTTCTTCTATTTCTTGAAATTCCATATCTCTTGCAAATCCATGTTGAGACATTTCATATATTTTTCCTTCTATTTGTGTTTTTCCCTCTTTTATTTGTCCCACTATTGGAAATAATATTGGTGATTGTCTATTCCAAAATGTTTTTCCATCAAATAACATTTCGTTTCCATCTTTTAAGATACTTGTTAATTCTGCACCTTGTCTTTTTGATTTTATTTTTAACATTATAAAATTCCTCCTTTATAGAACAAAAAACTCACTCTTATGTTTTCACATAAGGGCGAGTTCTATATCTCACGGTACCACCTTAATTATTATCTTTTTGATAATTTCTCATTTTACTTTAACGCAGTATTACGAATAACCTTACTTATTTTCAGATCATCAACTCCAAAGCTACCTTCCATTTGCCTTTATTTAAGAAGCTTTCAGCCACGACTTCTTTTCTCTACAAATAGTACAAATGTACTCCTCTTTTTCTCTGTTTTTACTATGTTTCTATATTATCACTTTTTTATGTGAATTGCAATAGTTTGAAATATTTTTTTCTATGTTTGAGAATATTTTCTTGTTGGTCTATAAAAACAATGATTTCCATATCTTGTGTGAAATGTTCCAGAACCATTACTTGGAAAAGTTGATGAACATGTTGGTCTAAATGGATTCAAATACCATAAACAATCACCTATTTCATTAAGTTTATTACCCGACAATGCCCAATCAGCAATATAATAATGAATATCTGTTGGAGTCATGTTATATATATTTTGTGAATTATATTGATTTCTTATTGTTTCTCTTGCACAGTCATATTGCCCTTTTTGAAATATTATATTTCTTAAATTACCACCTTGTGAAACTCTTGCATATTCTCCATCTGTTGCATTTACCCTATTTAAAATTGATGTTGCAACAGCCTTCATTCCATCGTCTCCTTCGCCACCAGCTTCACATTGCACAATTCTTGCTAATAGCTCTCTATCTGAATATGCCATAAAAAACACCACCTCATATTATTTTATGAAGTGATGTTCTTTTTGTGATTTTATTTTAAGATTGATTTATATATTTTCCAATCTCTCATTACTTTTCTTACATACATATTTGTTTCTTTAAATGGTATATTCTCTGCATCTGTTCCATCTTCTTTTAATGTATCTTGACTAATCCATTTGTCAACATTTCCATGTCCTGCATTATATGCAGCTATTGCTAGCTCTACACTATTATATTTTTCTATTAATTGTGAAAGATATATTGTTCCTATTTCTATATTAATTTCTGGATCTAATATATTTTCATCTGTTAATTCAATATTATTCTTTTTAGCAATTTCTTTTGCTGTTGAATCCATTATTTGCATTAATCCTTTTGCCTTACTTTTTGATATTGCATTTGGATTGAACTTACTTTCTACTTTTATAACAGCATATATTAATTCTTTTTCTACTCCATATTTTTCAGCATATTTTTCTACATATTGCCTATAATCTGTTTTATATAACATTCTTAATATAATTGTTTTTCCCCAGTATACTGCAAATATTAATATTGCAAGTATAGCTATTATTTTTATTACCTTGTTCATTCTATTTGCAGGTATTCCTCCTTTGTTGATTTTTTTAATGTTATTTCTTTAGCCAGTTTTTACCATCTACAATTTTTGAAATCATCATTGATGATGCAGTATCTCCAACTACATTTAGCATTGTTGCTGGTGCATCTATTATCGTTGCAATTATTGTTAATATTGGTAATGCTGTTGATGGACATCCTAACATTGTAATTATTAACATTTCTGAAATTGTTCCTCCACCAATTGGAACTGCTGTAACTAATAGTGTTGATATTAAGGCTATTGCTAATACTCCTAATATGCCTGTTCCTGTTGATACATTCATTCCAAATAAACATACTAAAAACATTATTTTAAAAACTGAACCTATTATAGATCCATCTTTATGAAAACTTGTTCCTAATGGTATTGCTGTTTCTGCAACATCTTCTGGAACTCCAATCTTTTTACTGCATTCTATATTTACTGGAATTGATGCTGCACTTGAACATGTTCCAAGTGCTGTTGCTGTAGCTGGCAATACATTTTTCCAATATAATCTTATTCCCTTTTTGCCTCCTGCAACAAATGCATATATAGAATATATTATTAAATAATATAAAATTGATACAATTGTATATATTACAAATGTTTTTAAATATCCTACAACTATCATTTCTCCAAAGCTTCCAACTAATGCCGCAAAATAACACCCTAAGCCTATTGGAGCATAATACATTATTAGTTTTACAACATTATTTATTATTTCATTTGCAGATTCTAAAAAATCTACAACAGGCTTTGCTTTTTCTCCTGTAATATTTATTGCTAATCCAAAAATAATTGAAAATACTAATAATGCTATTATATTATCTTTAGATAATAATTTTGTAAAATCATTTACAGTTAACAAACTTGCTGTTCTTTTTAATATTCCTATTTCTTCATTTTCTTGTGTTTCTTCATCTGTTGTTTCTTGTAATGATTGTTTTATTTTTTCACTATCTTCTGGCTTTACTAATTTTATAAAATATGTACTAGCAAATCCTATTAAAACTGCTATTATTGATGTTATTATAAATACTAAAAATGTTGCTCCTACTATTTTTCCAAGTCTTTTTGGTGATTTCATTTTTGATATTGATGTTGTAATTGTTAAAAATATTAATGGTGTTATAACTACTAGTAATAAATTCAAAAATATGTCTCCTAAAGGGCTTAAAACTGTTGCTTTTTCTTTAAATATAAATCCTACAATTGCTCCTATTATTATTGATACTAATAATATAATTGTTGATTTGTAGTTTGATAATAATTTTTTCATAATTATTTCATCATCTCCTTTTTAGTGTGTAGGAAAAATCGCCTAGTAGGTGATTTTTCTGTACAGAATAAATATGTGGATTATTAGAATTTCTAAGCAATTTCCATTGCATAGAAATTCTTAAATCTACTTTTTACAAATTTATCCTATCACAATTTTATGCTATTTTCAATAAAATATTTATTAATATTTTCTATTTCAAAAGCCAATTGGCTAAATCATATATTTGAATTCCTTCATATTGATAATCCTCATGTCTAGTCCTTGAAATTATCATTTTAGGATAAGCATCTTTTATTTTTAATAATGGTCTTACTTCTCTCTCAAAAGTCTTATCATCACTTATATTATCAGAAACTTGAATATATATTTTTTCATTCATCTTCATTGCAACAAAATCTATTTCAGCATTATAGAGTTCACCAACATAAACCTCATACCCTCTCCTTAGTAATTCAATTGCAACTATGTTTTCATATATTCTTCCATAATTCATATTTTTAGTTCCAAGCTTCGCATATTTGAAAGTCTGATCTACTAAGTAATATTTATCTACAGAGGACAAGTATCTTTTTCCTTGAATATCATATCTTCTTATTTTATAAAAAGCAAAAGCATCACATAAATAATTTATATAATTAGATATTGTTTTATCATTAGTATTTATATTATTTTCATTTAATTTATTTGCAACTTTCCTATATGATGTCAAATTCGAAACATTATCCATCAAAAATTCAGTTAAACTATCCATTAGTCCAATATTTTGAATATTATATTTTTGTTGTATATCCCTAACAATTAAGGCATTATACACTTCATTTATATAGTTATATTTTTGCTTTACATCATTATAAATATATGAGCCAGACATTCCTCCTTCAAGAACATATTTTTCAAAAGCATCTTGAATATTTTCATACTTAAAATATTCAATAAATTCTTTAAACGAAAATGGATATATTTGTATTTCATATGTTCTACCTGTAAATAATGTTGCTAAATCACTACTTAATAAAAAGGCATTTGAACCTGTTATATAAATATCAAATTTTTCTTCTGCATGTAAACTATTTATCGTTCGTTCAAATTCTTTACACATTTGAACTTCATCTATTAATACAAAATTATTTTTTCCTTCTATATATTGTTTTTCAATAATAGTATATCATTCACTTCGCAAAAAATAAATATTTTTATTTTTGCGAAGTATATATTATAATTATATACTATTATCATATTAATATTCAAGCTTTCCAACATATTTATATTATAAAAAATTTTTCTTTAATTTGTTTTCATTCAATTTGAGTTCTATTATTAAATAAAAGAGATAAGATTTTTAATCTTACCTCTTCAATTTATTTAGACATAACTTCACATATTAAATTACTTAATTCTGTTGGATTTTCAATATTTAAACCTTCTATCAATCTTGCTTGAGCATATAATATTTGAGTATATTTCTTTAATTCTTCTTTATCATTTTTATACAAATCTTTTAATTTATTAGCAATTTCATGATTTGCATTAATTTCAAGTACTGTTTGTGCTTTAATATTTTGATTATTATTTGGCATTGCATTTAATGTTTTTTGCATTTCTACAGATATTGCACCTTCACTTGTTAAACATACTGGGTGATTTTTTAATCTATGTGTAAATCTAACTGCTTGTACCTCAGAATTTAATGCTTCTTTCATTGCAGTAAACATATCTTTATTTTCTTCATTTTCTTTTTTCAATTCTTCTTTTTCTTCATTTGAATCTAAATCTAAATTATCTGCACAAGCATTTTGGAATGTCTTTTCTTCATATTTATTTAAAACTTGGAATACAAATTCGTCAACATTATCTGTTAAATATAATATTTCATATCCTTTGTCTTTTAAGATTTCTACTTGTGGTAATAAATCTATTTTATCTATTGATTCACCAGATGCATAGTAAATTGCTTTTTGGTTTTCTTTCATTCTCATTACATATTCTTTTAATGTTACTAATTTCTTTTCTGTTGAAGAATAAAATAATAATAAATCTTGAAGTTTGTCTTTATTCATTCCATAATCACTATATGTTCCATATTTTAATTGAACTCCAAATACTTTGAAGAATTCTTCATATTTTGTTCTGTCTGATTTTAACATATTTTCTAATTCTGATTTTATTTTGTTTTCAATATTCTTTTCAATTACTCTTAATTGTCTATCATGTTGTAATACTTCTCTTGATATATTAAGTGATAAGTCATCACTATCTACTAATCCTTTTACAAATCCAAAATAATCTGGTAATAAATCTGAACATTTATCCATTATTAATACACCATTTGCATATAATTGAAGTCCTTTTTCATATTCTTTTGTGTAATAATCATATGGCAAATGTGATGGAATATATAATAATGCATCATATTTATATTGTCCTTCTACTGATGAATGTATTACTTTTAATGGTGCTTGGAAATCATTGAATTTTTCTGTGTAAAATTCATTATATTCTTCTTCTTTTATTTCTTTTTTATCTTTTTTCCATAATGGAATCATTGAATTTATTGTTTCTGTTTCAATAACTTTTTCTGTTTCTTTTGAACCTTCTTTTGTTTTCTCATGTTCTACATCCATTTGAATTGGATATGAAATATAGTCTGAATATCTTTTTATTATCCATTGTATTTTATATTCTTCTAAGAACTCGCTATATTTTTCTTCTTCACTATCTTCTTTTATATGTAATGTGATTTTTGTTCCTACATCTTTTTTATCACATGGTTCAATTGTGTATCCTTCTACACCTTTTGATGTCCAGCAATATGCTTGTTCATTGTCTATGGATTTACTTTCTACTTTTACTTCATCACTTACCATAAATGCTGAATAAAATCCAACACCAAATTGTCCTATTATATTAATGTCTTCTTTTTTCTCGTTTTGTTCTTTGAATGCTAAAGATCCACTTTTTGCAATTGTTCCAAGGTTTTTATCAAGTTCATCTTCTGTCATTCCACAACCATTATCTGTTATTGTTAATGTTCTTCTTTCTTTGTCAATATCAATTTTTATTTTTAAATCTTCTTTATTTATTTTTAAATTTTTATCTGTTAATGAACGATAATATAATTTGTCCATTGCATCACTTGCATTTGAAATTAATTCTCTTAAAAATATTTCTTTATTTGTATATATTGAATTTATCATTAAGTCTAATAGTCTTTTTGATTCTGCCTTAAATTGTTTATTACTCATTTTAAATTCCTTCTTTCTTTTTTTATCTTTGGTTATTATATCACTTATTTTAGCAGTGTCAATAGTAAAGTGCTAATTTATAAAAATTATTTTTATTTCTTATGAAAATAGGACTTTTTTATTATATAAGAAACTTTAAATTTCTCAACAAAAAGAACTCCTATTATGGAGTTCCCTTTGTTTTTAACAAATTATTTTACTGTCTTTTACAAATTTCATAACTTCTCGCCAAATATTTTCACACTCGATTTCAACAGACCATGCTTTGCAATACATTTTAAGAGGACTTTCATATTTACCTTTTACATTATATAGTCCTTTTCCTCTTGGAATAATTTCAAGATTTTCTTTGGAATCATAGTATTGCCAATTTCCACTTGGAAAAATCAAATAAATCTTTCCTTTTTTTGCTACTAATACTTTAACTATTTGATTGTTTTTAACCGTGATTTTTGTATACTGATTTTCTTTTGTAATTTCAAATGTCCGTTCTACATTTTTCAGCATCATATAACACATTCCTTTCTTTTCATTTGTTAAAATTTTATACAAGCTCTATGTTTATATTATATTCATGTATTTGTTTAAATATGACTAAATTTATTTACATTTTCTTTTTATTTTTTCTAATTCATTTTGAGTTATATCTGCATATTTTAAAATTTTTTCATCATCTTCATTATTAAGAATCATATTTTTTACAATTTTCATAACTGCTTCTTTTATTAATTTTTGTCTTTGCTTTTCGTCATTTCTTTTTATTCTTTCTATCCATTCATCCATATCATTTTTCTTCCTTTCTTCTATTAATTCTAAAATTTCTTCTCTTTCATTTGGTTTTAAAACATCTGATAATATATATAATGTTACTTCCTTTAACCATTCTATTTTTTCTTCATCTTTTGTTTCTTCTATTATATCTATAATAGATTTTTTTAATGTCCTACTATCTTTTTGATTTTCCATCAACATCATTATTCCAATTCTGCTATTATTCCTTTTTAATTCTTTTTCACTATATTTTTTTGAATCTATTAATTTGTATTTTACATTAATTAAATAATCTGTATATTCTTTTTCTCTAGGAATTTGTGTATCAGCAAAATTCAATGCTATTTTCCAATCTTTTTTTCCTGTATACAAAACAATTGGAACTATAATTGGATTTTCATATAATTTCATTTTTCTTTCTTCCTTTATTTCTTCTATTAATTCATCACAATATCTTAAGATTCTTCTTGGCATATTTTTATCTATTTTTGATTGTTGTTCTACCAAATAATAAACATCTTTATTTTTGTTCTTATATACAATATCTGATTCTTTGGATTTATATTTTTGAGTTATAAAACTATTTTTATACTTCTCTAATTCATTTGGCTTTATTTTTAATTTTAAAAATTGGCATAAAAAAACTGCCATTTCTTTTTCGTCACTTAATATTTTTTTGAATATTTTGTCATTCTTCTTGTCTACTCCTCCCATTGATACAATTTTAACATCATTTAACTGCAATATATCTTTGTACAATAACAGGTCTTCGTATAAAATACTATTTTCTTTCAATAGGCTTTCACCTCTTTTCTTCTTTATATTTGGTTATTTTTATTTGAATTTTAAATAGTTTGAATAAAAAATTATATATATTAAAATTTTTGAATTAATACTAGTATATTATCATGGACTACTCTAGTTGTCAATATTATAAGCAAAAAAATAAGCTGATACAGAATTTTAGTTTTCTGCTCAGCTCTCAATTTATTTATTTTCATTTTGTAAATATTCTACATATTCTTCTAAACACATATTAAGTTCATTCATTCTTTTTGCATTTTCTTCTCCAACATATCTCCAATGCCAAGATTCATATGCTATTTTTGTTTTATCTTCTTTATCTTCAGGATACCTTAAAATAAATCCATAATTTTCTGCATTTTTTAATAGCCATTTGTATTCAGATGTTTTGGCAAAAGAATTATCAACATAATTAAAATCTACTGCTAATCCTAAATTATGATCACTTCCACCTGGTTTATTAATATATTCTAATGTAAGCTTGTCCGCTTCTTCTTGTGTTTTTCCTTGTTTCAAATATTTTTGAACACTTGCATCATATAATTCTTTTTGCCTTTTTACACTTCTATATGTGGATTGACACCATATATTAGTATTTCCAGCTTTTTTCATAGCGTTTATCATATCTTTTAAATATTTTACAGCTCTTGCATCAAATTGCTTTGGATCTTTTGAATTATCTATATTTGCCAATTCAACTTCAAAGTCTTCAGGTAATAAATTATCATAATTTGCTAATCTTAATTTCCAATCTGTTATTTCTACTTTATTTGTTGTTTGTGTTGAATTTGTACTTGTATTAGTAGTTTGCGTTGGCATATTAATATTATTTGTTTCAGTTGTTGACTGTGATTCTTTTATATCTGTTCCTTTTCCAGATACTTCTATGTTTTTACCTTTTTTATTATTAATAAACATGATTATTAATATTGGAATGGCTATTACCATAAATACCTTTTTTTTATTTAATTTTGGCTCTTCCATTCTCTTTGCTTTTTTTCGGCGTTTTCTATTTTTGTTATTTCTATTATTGCAATTATATTGTGGTCTATAACTTACAGTTTTTGCACTATATTTTGAACGATGACTACTTTTTCGCCTATAATTTCCATTTCTATATATATCTTCCATTATAGCTCCTATAAATATATTTTCTTGCCATCATTATAACACTTATTTTCTTATTAATCAAATAAATAAACAGATATAAAAAAATCAATTGCTATACATATTAAAATTGTTAATATGACTATTATTGCTATTTTTATTATTTTTCTTTTAAGACTTTTTGGACTTTTTCTTAAATATATAATTGCTCCAATTAAAAGAATTAGTGGAATAACAAAAGAATGCATAATATTCCATATTTTTGTAATTACTACTTGATTTTTTTCTAGAATAGGTAGAGTAGGAACACCATATAATACTCTTATATCATCTTGAGTCATTTGTACTGCAAAAACTTTAGAACATATAGATATACAAAATGCTCCTATCATAATAAAAATTCTTTTTATTTTATCTAATATTTTTCTCATAAACATCCCCCTTTTATTTATTTCCAATCATTTTATACACACATTTATTTTGACTATTATCTTCAAAATTCCATGTATGGAAAGACCCACCTAAGCAATATTCCCAATTTTCACATTTTTCACAAGAACTACATTTTGTTCTTTCTTTATTTCTAAACTGTTTATACTTATTATCCCATACATCTTTAAAATTGTCTGTTCTTATATTTCCTTGAATTAATTCTTTTCTTCTAGGAACATTTGGACATACAAACAAATCACCATTATACAAAATACTTGCAACATTAATTCCTGTCTTACAATAAAAATAATGATTTCTAACTTCTTTCTCATACTTTAATCCTAAAAAACTAGGACAACCATACATAAGCTCTAATTTCGAATTTTTTCTTTTTTCTTTTATAAAATTCAGTAATTTTTTTATTTCTTCACCATTTAATAATAGCTCATCATTTTCCTTCGCTCTTCCTATTGGATCCATTGACACAAGTCTCCATGAGTCTATTCCTAAATTCAACATTATATTATATAATTCATCTAATTGGTTAATATTTTCTTTATGAAATACTGTTGTTACTTGAATATGATTTACAAAATTAGCTTCTTGCAATTTTTTTATATTACTAATTATTTTTTTATATGAGCCTGGTACACCTCTAAAACTATCATGTGTTTGTTCTAATCCATCTATGCTTATAGAAATTGTTTCCATATTAGCTTTTTTTAATTTTTCTATATTTTCATCATTAAGCAATATTCCATTTGTGGTCATTCCCCAACGGAATCCTAATTCATTTGTGGCATATTCCATTACTTCACACAAGTCTTTTCTTACTAATGGCTCGCCTCCAGTAACATTTATTAGTATTTTTGTTGCGTCCATATCATCAGCAACTTGTTTAAGTGCTGCTTTTATTTCTTCTGTTGTTAATTCTCCATCATATTTTTTCTTTTCTGCACTACTTCCACAATGCTTACATTTTGCATTACAAGTTAATGTACACTCCCAAAACAAGTCTACTAATGTATGTTTTTCATATTCTTGTTCTATATATTTTTTCCTTAAAGTTAACTCTCCTAATTTGTATATTTCTTTTAACATTTCTTCACCTATCCATAAAAAATTCTCTTAAACTATTTATATCATATAATATAAATGAATACAATTATTATTTTGAATTTTCTATTTTATGATATGCTACTGTTTTTTCATAGTTTTCTAATACTTCACTATCTGTTAACGTTCTATTATATATTCTTGCTGAATACATTTTTCCCGTAAAGTATTCTGTAATACCATTCCACATAGCTTTTCCTATCTGAAAATATTTTATAGATGGAATATCATTAGTTCTAAAATTTTCCCAATAACTTTGGCTTATTTTTGCTTCTTTTATAATTTGACCATTCGAATATATTTTATATATTGAATTTTCATAATTATATGTAGCTGTAAACATTACATCTTGATTTAAATTTACATTATATCCAATTGCTAAATTATGTTGAGCATTAACATTTTCCCAGATATCTTTATTTCCACAACTATTATATCCAAAATTTGTAACAATTCTGTTTTGATTAATACTAAACATTCTCATACATAATCCTGCAGTTCCACTATTTTTTCCGTTGTATGCAGAAAATAATGGTACAAATGAATATTTTTGACCATATTTCTCTATATTACCATAAAATTCTAATGTTATTTCTTTATCTACATTCAAATTTCCATCAATTGTTATATAATCATTTTTACCATCAAAATAAAGTGCATTATCTCTATATCCTCCACTTTCATTTTCATCATCAAATCCGTATACTTTTACTCCTTCTCCCCATGAACTAGAGTCTTCCATGTTTATTGCGTCTGCATTAAATATTAATCCATCTGTTACAGCTAGCCCATTTGCATAAGATATTTGCATATATTTATCTTCTTCTAATTGATTAATTTGTCCTTCTTCATAATTTACTACCCATTCGTTTTTGGTTTTTCCATACTTTTCGATTTCAGTATCTTTTTCTATAAAATACCACCCTGTTCCGTATTTTTCTTGTTTATCTGTATCTAATATGACTTTCCATTGGTTACCACTTACTAAATCCTTATCATGAAGTGGCTCTCCTAAATATATTATATTTTCTTCTCCTATATTTTTTTGCATATTTGTATATGTTACTACTAGTCTTATTGCCTCTTCTTCTGTTTTGGCTTCTGATAACATTTTGGCTTGTTTGGCTTTTGTTGTTATCCCACTATTTCCTGTTAATGCTGATATTGTTACTCCTGCTAATATTAACATTACTATTATTGTTACTGCTAATGCTATTAACGTTACTCCTTTGTTTTCTTTTGTTTCCATTTTTATTCCTCTTTCTTTATAACGCTAAGTTCAATCCTTAACGATATAAAGAAATTTCTTTAAAGTCTTGATTTCCAAGATTATATAGCAATACTTATTTCTATAATATTTCATGTATTATATTTATAAATATTTATTCTTTTAATTGACATTAGTGATTTTTATTGATAAAATTTGTTTATATTAATACGTTAAGGATTGAACTTAATGAAATTTTTTTATATGATATTTCGATATTTTTAGTTCTATAATTTTTTTCTTACTAATTTCATCTATTTTAAAACTAACTTTTTACACAAAATGGATATACTGCTACACAAAATGGATATACTGCGCAATGTTCAGTCGGTGTTACAACTTCTATAATCGGCTTGGCTGTAAGCCCAACGAGTAAAACACTAAATGTTGGCGAGACGGTACAGTTAACTGGAACAAAAAATCCTTCTACAGCATCTGAGGGAACTCAATGGACAAGTAGTAATACAAGTGTTGCTACTGTAAGTAATTCTGGACTTGTTACTGCTAAATCAGTAGGTACAGCTACGATTACTTTTAAAAATTCGGCTAGTACTAAATCGGCTAGTTGTACAATAATAGTTCTTGGCGGAAATATCTTTCTTGGAGGTGCAGGAGGCTATAATAAATTAAGGAAATATGATAGTAATGGTAATTTGGTTTTGGAAAAAATAAGTGAGGATAAAAATCGTTATAATAGTACTACAGTTGATTTTACAATAACAACTTTAGTTGCTACTCCAGATGGTGGATGCATTCTTGGAGGTGCAGGAGGTTATAATAAATTAAGAAAATATGATAGTAATGGTAATTTGGTTTGGGAAAAGATAAGTGAGGATAAAAATCGTTATAATAGTACAACTGTTGATTTTAGAATAACTAGCTTGAGCGTATTCAAATAAATCTAGACTATTTATGAGTATAGTTAAATTAGATATTGAAATTTTCTTAATGTCCAAAAGAGATTTGAGTTAAAATTTTAACTCAAATCTCTTTTTAAATGAAACTTCACAGTATCTTTTATGAATACAAACAAATTAAGAGTAATTTTTATAAGAAAGTTTTATTTAACAATAGCTATAGAATTTACTGTATGTCCCATATTACTTACACTTTCACTCCATTGTATAGAACCTGAACTATTATATTTTATCAAGCTTCCTCCAGAATATCCATCTTCTCCAGTACCTATAATTATATCACCACTTAATACTTTTATTGTACAACTAGCTGATTTAGTACTAGCCGAATTCTTAAAAGTAATCGTAGCCGTACCTGCAGCCTTAGCAGTAACAAGCCCAGAATTACTTACAGTAGCAACACTTGTATTACTACTTGTCCATTGAGTTCCCTCAGATGTTGTAGAAGGATTTTTTGTTCCAGTTAGCTGTACCGTCTCGCCAATATTCAGTGTTGAACATTGCGCAGTATATCCATTTTGTGTAGTTGCTGTTATTGTTGTTGTACCATTGGCTTTTGCTGTTACATTTCCACTTTGGTCTACTGTTGCTACTCCTGTATTACTACTATTCCATGTTATTCCTGTATTCCTATTTGCATTACTTGGCTGTATTGTAGCATTTAATTTTGTTGTTTTTGTTCCACTCATATCTAATGCTACTTTATTTTTATCTAATGTTATTCCTGTTGGACTTTGCACTACTGTTACTTTTGCTGTTGTTTTTACTAATCCACTTGAACTCTTTATCGTAATTGTTACTGTTCCTTGTGCTATACCTGTTACTACACCATCATCGTTTACTTTGGCTACTCCATTATTACTACTTGACCACACTAATCCTTCTGTTGATCCTATTGATGGTTTCTTTGTCGCTGTTAATGTTACTGTACTTCCAACTTCTACCTCTGTTTCATTTGGACTTACTGTTATTCCTATTATTTTTGTTTCTACTGTTACTATACATTCTGCTTTATATCCATTTCCTGTACTTACTGTTATTTTTGCATTTCCATTTGATACACCTGTTACTCTTGCTGTATATTTTCCTGTTTTCTCTACTTTTGCACTTGCTGAATCACTACTCCATTGTAAATCATCATATATATTCGCTGTTTTTGGTGTCAATGTTGCTGTTAAATCTACTGTCTTTGTTCCACTTAAATTAACTGTTGCTCTATTTTTATCTAATGCTATTCCTGTTGGGCTTGTTACTACTGTTACTTTACATGTTGCTGTTTTCTTATTTCCTGTACTTACTGTTATTGTAGCATCTCCATTTTTTAATGCTGTTACACGTCCATTATTATCTACATTTGCAACACTCGTATTATCACTTGTCCATGTTTGCTCTAAATAAACATTTGCTGTACTTGGACTTATTGTTCCTGTTAATTGGAATGACTTAGCATCTGTACTTAAATCAATTGTTTTTTCTGTTATATTTAAAGATATTGATTTTGGAGCCGTTTGTACTGTTACTTTCACTGAATTTGCTACCATTGAGTCTCTTCCTGTTGCTGTTATTGTTACTGTTCCATGTGATTTTCCTGTTACTAATCCATTTTGATCTACTGTTGCTACTTTTGAATTACTACTTACCCATATTAATGTCTCTTCTGATGTATTTGGTTCTATTGTTGCATTTATTTGTAATTTTTCTTCTATTTCTATTGCTGAATTTGATGGGGCTAAATTTATTCCTGCT
>QWCN01000493.1_pt1 | contig 68730 bp, 56 predicted proteins | sample 1972711 | NCBI WGS metagenome assembly QWCN01 (sample SAMN09866707, study PRJNA288562) | Human gut metagenome isolate term1_stool, whole genome shotgun sequencing... | isolation source: gut | host: Homo sapiens | place: USA: California | reverse complement strand
GAGGGGGAGAGGCCCTTTCTCCAAAAAGGGCCTCTCCCCCTCCCAATCTCTACTCTTTCCCTTCCTTGACGACTTCCCGGATACGGCAGACGCCGCACACCCCGGAGGATGTCGGGTAGCCGCAGACGGTGCAGGGGGCGAGGGCGTCGCCTTCCGTCCTTTCGAGCCCGGCGAAGGCGGAACGCCCGCGCTTGAGGAAGTCCACGTAGAAGGAAAGCTTGCGTCCGGGCATTTCCTCTTCAAGCTGGTTCCAGAGCCCCTTGTAGTACGTGAAGCTCGCGCCCGCGCTGTAAGGGCAGGGCGTATGATGGTGCTCGATCTCTTCGAGGAAGGCGTACGTCGCGGTTTCAAATTCGGTCAGACGCCAGAAGGGTTTCACCTTGCGGGCGAAGCCGTCTTCCCCGTCGAGGCGCGGGCCCTGATCCGACAGGTAGCCGACGTCCCAGCGGAGGGTGTTGCTGAACAGACGGGCGATCTCGTCGTCGAGGTTGTGTCCGGTGGCAAGGGCGGTGAAGCCTTCTTCAAGCGCCGTCTTGTTGAAATAGTGCCGTTTGATCTTGCCGCAGGCGGAACAGATGGGACGCTTGAGGCGTTGCTTGACCAGCGGGATGGCAAGACCTTCCTTGGCCATTTCCTTGACGATGAGCTTGAAGCCGTGCTTGTCGCAGAAGCGTTCGATGACCCCGCGCACGATTTCGGACGAGCCGGGGATGCCGAGGTCGATGTGCAGGCCGGTAACGTCATAGCCCTGACGGGAAAGTTCCAGCATGAGGGACAGGGAATCCTTGCCGCCAGACAGGGCGACGAGGATGCGGTCCTCGTGGGTGAACAGCTTTCCGGTTTCGATGCCGCGGGCGACCTGCGCGGAAAAGAAATCCCGGAAGCAGTTTTCACAGAATCCGGTGTTGTGGCTCGGCAGGGAAATGATGGCCGTGGCGGACTTGCAGCGTTTGCATATCATGATGAGGCGAACTCCGGGGCAGGGCGCGGTTGCGCTCTGCGGATTGGATGGCCCGGCGTGAAACCGGTTAACTGGTTTTTCTATCTGGCGTGCGAGAGCCTTGTCAAGCCGGGAAAAACGGGCGGAACACGCGGCTGCGGCATGATTTTTTTATGCGGGAGGGGTGATTGTGATTCCGATCACTGCCTTTTTCCGGTAAAGAAGGGAATGTCCGTTTACAAGACGATGTCGTTTCACCTCAACTCTGGAGGTTTCCATGTTTTGCAATCAGTGTGAACAGACGGCGAAGGGCACGGGCTGCACGGTTATGGGCGTTTGCGGCAAGCTGGCTCCGGTGGCCGATCTTCAGGACCATGTGATCTATGCCCTGCGGCTGCTGTCCCGCACGGCGCTCAAGGCCCGCGCCAAGGGCGTGATCGAGCAGGATACGGACGACTTTACCGTCCGCGCGCTGTTCTCCACCCTTACCAACGTGAATTTCGATCCCGCGGCCCTTGAAGAAGTGGCGCGGGAAGCCATACGCCGCCGCAAGGCGCTCGCTACGAAGCTCGGCTGTACGCCGGATACCTGTGACGCGGCTGTGGATGCCGACTGGGAAAGCATCCGGAAGGTGCAGGCCGGGACCGACCGTTTCAGCGACGACGTGAACGTCCGTTCCGCCATGCAGCTGCTCCTGTACGGGCTGAAGGGCGTAGCCGCCTATGCGGATCACGCGGCGATCCTTGGCCAGCGTGACCCGGAACTGAACGCCTTCGTCTATGAGGCGCTCGCCGCCGGGATGCCCGACAAGGACGGCACGCCGGACAAGGCGCGCAGCCTTGAAGATTGGCTGGATCTGGTCCTGCGCTGCGGCAAGGCCAACCTGAAGGCGATGGAGCTTCTGGACGCCGGGAACACCAAGGCGTTCGGCGATCCCGTCCCCACGCAGGTTTCCCTCGGGCATCGCCAGGGCAAGGCCATCCTCGTTTCCGGGCATGATCTCGAAGACCTGTACGAACTGCTGAAGCAGACGCAGGGCACGGGCATCAACATCTACACCCACGGCGAAATGCTGCCCGCGCACGGGTATCCGGTGCTCAAGGCGTTCCCGCATTTTGTGGGGCATTACGGCACGGCGTGGCAGAACCAGCAGAAGGAACTGCCCGGTTTCCCCGGCGCGGTGCTGTTCACCACCAACTGTATCCAGAACCCCAAGGATTACGGCGGGAAGGTGTTCACCTCCGGCATCGTGGGCTGGCCGGGCCTTGTGCATATCAAGAACCGGGACTTCGCGCCGCTCATCCTTAAGGCGCTGGAACTGCCCGGATTCGCGGAAGACGCGCCGGGCAAGGAAGTGACCGTGGGCTTCGGGCGCAAGACGCTGCTGGACGCCGCCCCCGCCGTGCTTGACGCGGTGAAGTCCGGGGCCGTGCGCCACATCTTCCTCGTGGGCGGCTGCGACGGCGCGAAGCCGGGCCGCAACTACTACACCGAATTTGTGGAAAAGACCCCGCAGGATACGCTCATCCTCACGCTGGCGTGCGGCAAGTTCCGCTTCTTCGACAAGGATCTCGGCAAGATCGGGCCGTTCCCGCGCCTTTTGGACGTGGGGCAGTGCAACGATGCCTATTCCGCCGTCAAGGTGGCGCTGGCGCTGGCCGACGCGCTCAAGTGCGGCGTCAACGATCTGCCGCTCTCGCTGGTGCTGTCGTGGTACGAGCAGAAGGCCGTGGCCATCCTGCTGACCCTGCTCGCCCTCGGCGTGAAGAACATCCACCTCGGACCGAGCCTCCCGGCCTTCGTGTCCCCCGACATCCTTAATCTGCTGGTCGAAAACTGGGGCATCAAGCCCATTTCCACCCCTGACGAGGATTTGAAGGCCCTTCTGGGCTAAGTACGGGGGATGGGCTTCTTCCGCGTGCCCTGTGACGCCGCAGGGCTGCCGCGCAGGGGCTCGCCAACCCATCCGTCAACAGTCATGCAGCAAAAAGGGCGGAAGCTTTTTTGGAAGCTCCCGTCCTTTTTGCATTTGGAACCTTTGGTGCGGAAACGCTTGCGTCTGGCAAGGACTCCGGTGTATTTTTCAAGGAAATACACTGTGAAACAGGAGCGGGCATGTCAAACGAACGGTTGGAAGTGCTCGGGGGCTTGCCGCTGTTTGAGCCGTTGTCCCCGGACGAGCGGGAACGTCTCGCTGCGGGGTGCCGGATGCGCGCGTTTGCGCGCGGGGCGGCCCTGTTCCGTGAGGGGGAACGCGCCGACGGTATGCACATAGTACTGCGCGGCGTCGTGAAGGTCGTCCGGTTCGCTCCCGACGGGCGGGAGATGGTGCTTCATCTTGTCCGTAAGGGAAACACGATCGGCGAGGCGGCAATGTTCCAGAAGGGAACGTTCCCCGCGTCCGCCGTGGCCGTAGACGATGTGGAAACCCTGTTCCTTCCGGCGGATGCGCTGTTCACGCTGGTGACGGAAAATCCGGAGATGGCCTTGCGGATGCTCGCGGCGCTGTCGCTTCGCCTGCGGATGTTCGCGCACAAGCTGGCGGCGCAGGGGCAGGGCGGTGCGGCCTGCCGGCTTGCCACGTATTTGCTGCACAGAAGGCAGATTGGGGGTGGGGACTGCATCCGGCTCGGGGTTTCCCGGGAAGTGCTCGCCAATCTGCTCGGACTGGCCCGTGAAACGCTTTCCCGCCAGCTGTCCCGGTTCTCCGAGGCGGGTTTGGTCGAGCTGAGGGGAAAAGACATCGTTATTCTTGACGTTCCCGCTTTGCAGGCCACTGCCGCAGAGGGAGACAGATAGGTGGAATGTTGGATACGCTCCGAGGGTTCCGGTTTGCGGAATCGCGGCGGAGGAGGGTGGGCTATGGGGATCGACGCGGACATGTTCAACAGTCCCGAATGGATGAGCGAGGCTCTTCGGATCGGCAATACGGGCCTTTGGGCCATTGAGGTCGACGAGGAAAACGGAAAGCACCGGATGACGGCCAACGAGACCATGTTGCTGTTGCTCGGTCTGGAGACGCACCCTTCGCCGGAGGACTGTTTCAGGCATTGGTATGGTCGCGTGGATGAAGCCTATCGCGCCGCGGTGGACGAGTGCGTGGGAAAGATGCTCAGCACCGGACAGCGGTATGAAGTCCAGTACCCGTGGCTCCATCCCGTATGCGGGCGTATTTTTGTGCGCTGCGGCGGCAAGCTGTTGCCCGGACGCAGCAAGAACGGCTTGTTGCGCTTAAAAGGATACCATCAGGACGTCAGCGAGCTGGAGAGTATGCGGGAACGGCTGCGCGAGAATCTTTCCCGGTTCGAAACGGCCTGCCGGATCGGCCGGATAGGCGTATTCGAGTGCACGCGGGGCAGCCGGATTCTTTTTTCCGCCAACGACATTTTTTTCGAGCAGTTCGGCATCCCCGCCGACATGGTGTGTTTTTCCGCGTTCAGAGGATTATGGAGCCGCATAGCGCCGGGCTGCCGGAAGCGGGTGCTGGAAGTGCTGCGCCGATCCTCATGGAAGCCGGGGCGGTGCGAACGTTTTGAGATCGAACTGCTGGACCCGGAAAAGGGTTCGCGGTGGTTCGATTTCGAGTGTGAATTCTCGCGGGACGGCGATGCCGTCCGGGCGGTTGGCTACGTCGCCGACATCACCGAGCACAAGCAGTATGAGGCTTCCCTGCGCATGGCCGCCGAGGCAGCGGAGGCCGCCAACCGGGCCAAGTCATCCTTCCTCGCCAACATGAGCCACGAGCTGCGGACGCCCATGAACGCGATCATCGGCCTTTCCTATCTGGCCTTGAAGACGGATTTGACCACGCAGCAGTATGAATACATTTCCCGGATCAGCGAATCGAGCACGGCCTTGCTCGGCATCCTCAACGATATCCTTGATCTGACCAAGGTCGAGGCCAACAAGCTGGAATTGGCCCGCACTCCCTTTAACCTCAAGAAAGAGCTTGGTATCCTTGCCGCAGTAGTGCTTCCGGAAGCCGAGGGGAAAGGGCTTGAGTTTTCTTTGGAGATCGCCCCGGATGTGCCTTTGCTGCTTATGGGCGACGCCCTGCGCGTCCGGCAGGTCCTTCTCAATCTGTGCAACAACGCCGTGAAGTTTACCGACGAGGGGTCGGTCAGCCTGCGCGTCCGTGTGGTGGATTCCACCAACACGCGCGTGCGGCTGGAGTTTGTGGTCCGTGATTGCGGCATCGGCATCCCCGAATCGGAAATAGGGCGCATTTTCAGCCCGTTCATGCAGGTGGACGAATCCGCCACCCGCCGTTTCGGCGGCACGGGGCTCGGGCTTGCCATCAGCAAGCGGCTTGTGGAACTCATGGGCGGCACGCTGACCGTGGGGAGCCGCGTCAACAAGGGCAGTACGTTCCGGGTTGAGCTGGCCTTCCCGTTGGCTGAAGACGTTCCGCCGGGTGATGCCGGTTCGTTCTGCTCCGGGGGCAATGTTCCGGACGAGAGCCTGCCTCTTGGGGATTTGGTTGGGCAGCGGGTCCTTGTGGTGGAGGACAACGAGCTCAATCAGTATGTGATCCTCAACATGCTCGCCCGGTTTGGCGTGGAGACGTGCGTGGCGGAGAATGGGCGGGACGCCGTGGACCGCTATGCGGAAGATCAGGATTTCGACGTGATTTTGATGGATGTGCAGATGCCGGTCATGAACGGCTATGACGCCACGCGGCGCATCCGTGAGAGCGGCTTGCCCCGCTGCCGGAGCGTCCCCATCCTTGCCATGACCGCCCACGCCATGCACGGCGACGAGGAGCGGAGTTTCGCCGCCGGGATGAACGCGCATCTCACCAAGCCCATTGATGTGCGGGAGCTTGTGTTCAGCCTGTCCCGCTGGGGAAGCGCCGCGCGGCGAAACCGCAAATAGCAAGGGAATTCCTGCGGAGTCGTCCGGAATCCCGAGGAGAACGCCATGCGAAACGTTTTAGCCTTGTTGGGTGCCGGGCTGCTGGCGGGATGCTGCCTGATGCATTTCCATGTTCCTATTGCGGAACAGACACAAGCCAACGCCCGAACCTTCGGGAGCCTCGGGCAGCGCTTGTTGCCGGAGGACACGCCTCCGGAACGGATCGCCGCGTTCCGGCAATGCCTGAGCGAAGCCTATATGGAGCACTACGGGGAAGGCGAGGCGGGCACGGCCCGGGAGCGCGAGGACGGGTATGCGCTGTTCTGGCAGACCGTCATGGCGGCGGCTCCGACATACGACCATTTGGCGACCTACGACATTCATGTGCGGGGCCGGAAACGGTACGAAGCCGATCCGCGTTCGTTTGTGGAGGCGGGCAGGGCATGGTCCCGGATCGTCTTTGAGCGGTGCGGCGCGGGCGTGTTTCCGGATGAGGACCGTTACCGTATGCTCGGCCTGTTCTCGCGTCTTCCCGCATGGTGTGACCCGCCGACGGGGGTTCCGCCGTCGCCGCGCCTTCTGGACGACATGGGGACGCCGCCCGCAGCCGGCCCGGAACTTCCATAAACAAAGCGCACGCCGTTCCCGAAAAGAAACGGTATGCGCCAATGTTCAGAAACATCGAATACCCTGAAACGACGAAGCGGTCCCGGATGTTTATCCGGAACCGCCATTGTCATCTGGTAGCAAGGGGGAGATTTGAACTCTCGACACTACGGGTATGAACCGTATGCTCTGACCAACTGAGCTACCTTGCCATAAGTGCTACCGCAGCAGCGAGGACATTTAATAAGCGAGATTGAGAAACTTGGCAAGCTTTTTTTGCAAGAAAATTTCGAAAGCGGTAACCTATGGATTTCTTTCTTTCAAATTTTGGGCAAAGGAGCCGCTTGGGGTGCCGCATCCGGATACGGGCTGCATTTATGCTTCCGTAGCCCTTGAAGAAGGCGGGGAAGCGGGTCCCTCAGGCGATGGCGCATAGCCAATAGGCCCATGTCACGCCGATCATGGTGATGGTCCTCAGGAGCTGATTGTAGAAGATGAGCTTGAAGGCCAGGCCGGGGCTGTAGTACCCGGCATAGGCCGGGAACTGGTGACGGACGGTCCGCATGGGGGTGGAGAGGATGTTGCCGACGAGCAGGGCGATGATGACTTCCGGGGGGGTGAGCCCGCCCATATGCAGGGCGGAACCCGCGGCGGACAGGGAGGCGCCGATTTCGGCGGCGAGGCTCAGGAGCACGATGCCGAGCGCCTCGGGCCGGATGAACCCGAGCCACGGGGTATGGTCGGAAAGCCACGCCTCGGCGGTGCGGAACAGACCGTAGTGCTGCATCAGGTACATGGCGACGTACACGGGGATGGTGAACATGACGAGCTTGGGCAGGCGGCGGCGGAACCGTTTCCATGCCTTGAGCGCGGCGCTCTTGAGGGTGACTTTTTCCTGAGGCAGCCGGCACTCGATACAGTTTTCGCCATGAAGGGGCGGCAGGAGGAAATGCCCGAGGCCCACCGTAAACAGGGTCCGCAGCGCGGCCGCCGCGAGGGTCAGCCCCGTATAGATAAGGGCGGGAGCGCCGAGCACGGGCCAGAGCATGAACAGCATGGTCGGCAGATGGACCATGTAGGCGGGCAGGCTGTTGAACAGGTTGGCGAGCACGAGCTCGCGCAGGTTGATCTCGCCCTTGGCGTGGCTGTCGGACAGCAGGGCGTTGGCGGCGGCGGGGGAGAAGAAGGCCATGGAAAAGGACGCCCCGGCGGCTTCGCGCAGCCGGGCGAGCCGCACCAGCGGCGCGGAAAGGCGGGCGAGGGGCTGTGTCCAGCGCAGCGCTTCAACGATATTGGCGATGAGCAGGCCAATGCACATGGCGAACAAAAGCCGGGTAAGCGGGCGGCCCAGCGTCAGCCAGAACGGCATCAGATCGGAAGATATCATGAGGGTCGGATACCACGCTTTCCGGGGAGAGGCCAGTATGTATTCTTCCGTCTCCCGGCATTGTGTGGAGGCGGGAATTCGTGTAGATTAAGGCTTGCTCGAAGAGCGCCCCCTTAACCCTTGTAACTCTCGGATTGTCTCGCAAGGAGGTTCCCATGCTGATTCGTGAGTGGATGACCAAGGACGTCATCACCGTGACCCCTGACACATCCATGCTGAAAGCGTCGAAGTTGATGAAGGATCATAATATCCGGCGTCTTCCCGTCCTTGACGGGAAGCGTGTGGTAGGCATCGTTTCCGACAGGGACATCCGGGCCGCCTCTCCTTCCAAGGCGACGACGCTTGATATGCACGAGCTGTATTATCTCCTTTCCGAAGTGAAGGTGAAAGACATCATGACCAGCGATCCGGTCACGGTCTATGACACCGACGCCGTGGACGCCGCCGCCCTGCTCATGGAAAACAAGGGGATCGGCGGCCTGCCCGTGGTCGATGGCTCCGGGGAGCTTGTGGGCATCATCACCGATCATGACATCTTCAGGGTGCTGGTGGACTTCTGCGGCGCGAGCAAGGGCGGCCTTCAGCTTGCCTTCATGCTTCCCGACAAGCCCGGCGTGCTGACCCCGATTTTCGAGGCCATCAGCCAGAACGGAGGCAACGTCCTTTCCGTGCTCACCTCGCGCAGCAAGACGCAGGAAGGGAGCAGCCACGTCTATATCCGTCTCCATGCGATGGACTCCGAAAAGGAAAAGGCCCTCATCGAAAACATGAAGAAAGCCATGCCTCTAGAATACTGGATGGATGACGAGTTCCATTGCAACAGGAACTGCTGATTGTTTTGATTACGGCACAAAAAAGAGAGGCTTCCGTGGAAGCCTCTCTTTTTTGTGCGGGCTGGGTGGCCTCGCCGTATCAGTGTATCCGCAGGTCAGGCGGCAGGGTGGCGGTTGTCCGAGGTCTTCGGCGTCTCGCGGTGGCTGGGTATGCTGTTCCCCTCCCAATAGTCTCATGGGGCTTCACTGCCGCATTGCGGCGGCGATTGTGCGGAAGAGGCTCCGGTTATGCGGGAAGGGACGGGAGGAAATCCCCGGTCGTCCGCACGTCGGCGAAAGCCCCGTGCAGGGCCGCCATGAATGCTTCGTGTACCGTTGCGGCGGGGATGGTTTTCCCGTTCCATGACAGATCCCGCGTGGCGCAGGCGTCATGCAGGAGCGTGATGTCGTAGCCGTGGCTTCGGGCGGCCCGTACGCTCGTGTCGATGCACATGTGGCTCATCATTCCGCAGACGACGAGTTTCCGTATGCCCGCCCGGCTGAGGGCGTCGTGGAGATCCGTTTGGAAAAAAGCGTCCGGCGCGTGTTTGATGATGACGGGCTCGCCGTCCAGCGGCTTGACCGCGCCGTGTATCTCGGAACCGGGCGTATCCGGCAGGAAGAAGGCCGCGCCGGGACGGGTGTTGATATGCCGGACGTGGAAAACGGGCCCGTGTTGTTCGCGGAAACGCTCCAGCGCCAGCCGGGCCTGTGCGGCGGCCTCGTCCGCGTGGGACAGTTCCCATGCGCCGCCGGGGAAATAGTCGTTCTGGATGTCGATCAAGAGAAGTGCCGTATTCATGCCGTACCTCCGGGTGTTGTGCCCACGATAGCGGCATGTGGCGGAAAGTACAGTAGTTACTTTTTTGTGGGTATGCCCTCGGCGGCAGGGATGATGCCCTTGTGCTCCAAAATGTCGGCCTGTCCGTTCTCCAGCATGTATTCCACGCCGATATCCTGCATGATCCGCACGGCCCGCAACAGCTTTTCCCCTCGCTCTGTAAGGAAGTAGGTCACGCGCAACGGGTATCCGTCCGGTTCGATCTTGCCGATCAGCCCGAACGCCCTGAGTTCCCCCAGATGTTGCAACAGCATTTTCTGCGTGATGCCTTCAATGCCGCGTTCCAGTTCCGCCAGCCCCATGCCGCCGTTCCGCAGCTGGAACACGATGATCGTTTTCCACTTGCCTCTCATGATGTCGTGGACGATTTCCAGAGGGCAGGTGCAGGTCGTACGGATTTTCATGGTTTGTCCGTTGGAGAATGTGCGGTCTCTGGGCGGTGCACTGTGGAGGACTTCAGGGTGTCCGCGTGCCGGAATGTGCCGTGCCTGCGCGGGGCCCCGATGGCAGGGGGCGTGCGCACGCCCCGCCGTCGGGGAAGGCCGGGCCGCCTATTTCTTCAGCCCGAGTTCCTCGTCGATTTCCGCCATCGCGCCGATGGCGAGGGTGAGGAAGTCGCCGAGTTCAAGCCCCAGCTCCGAGCACTGCCGGATGCAGTCACGGTTGACGCTGGCGGCAAACGCCTTATCCTTCATCTTTTTCTTGAGGCTGGAGGCCTGCATGCCTTCCATGCCCGTGGGGCGCACGAGCGCCGCCGTGACCACAAGCCCGGTTACGGTTTCTCCGCAACGCAGGGCGTAGTCGAAGGCGGAGGAGGGAGCCACGCCGGTCATCTCGCCGTTATGGGCGCGGATGGCGTGCAGGGCTTCGTCGGGCAGGCGGTCGCCGATGCGTTCGGCTCCGACGAGGCCGTGCTTGGCGGGGTCCTCATGGGTGAGGGGATAGTCGAGATCGTGCAGCAGCCCGGTCAGACCCCAGACTTCCTCGTCCTCGCCCAAATGTCGGGCAAGGGCGCGCATGACCGCTTCCGAGGCCAGCGCGTGCTGGATGAGATGTTTTTCGGGGCCGAGTTCGTTCAAAAGGGCCAAAGCCTGTTCGCGGTCGAGCATGACGCCTCCGTGGTTGGTGAGGGAACAAGGAACCTGTTGCATACCGTAGCGCGGCTTCAAAATCCAGCGCTGTCGGGTGATTGACACAGCCTCTGGAATGACGGAAAAGAAAGGGATCTATTTCCATCCTTCTTACCCGGTTCGCCCCGCGGCGGACAACGCACCTACATGAAGCGCATAATCGGTATAAAATTCAGTCATTACGGACAAATATATTTTTTCTACTGTGAGGACCCCTTTGTGGACAGAGGGGATCGCGTACTTGCGGAAACCGGTCAGGGCCTCGGCATCGCCACGGTCATGAACATTGTGGATCGCCTTCCTGAGGATCTTCCTCCGGACGGTGTTCGCGATGTCCTGCGCAAGGTGACCGATGAGGATCAGATCGTCGCCGAAGAGAACGATACCCTGACATACTCCGCGCACAAGTTCTGCGAATCGCGCATCCGGGAACGCCAGCTTGACATGAAGCTTGTCGATGTGGAGGTCCTGTTCGATCGCAGCAAGCTGGTGTTTTACTTTACCGCCCCGACCCGGATCGACTTTCGTGAGCTGGTAAAGGATCTGGTGCGCGAGTACCACACCCGCATCGAACTGCGTCAGATCGGCGTCCGGCACGAGACGCAGATGCTCGGCGCGGTGGGGAGCTGCGGCATGGTGTGCTGCTGTCGCCGGTTCCTGCGCAAGTTTGTGCCCGTGACCATCAAAATGGCGAAGGAGCAGAACCTGTTCCTGAACCCGTCCAAGATTTCTGGCATCTGCGGGCGCCTCCTGTGCTGCCTCAGCTATGAGCAGGAGAACTACGATATTTTCCACAGCAGCTGCCCGCGCCTCGGGAAGCGGTATCAGACCAACAAGGGCCCCATGAAAGTGTTGCGCGCCAACATGTTCCGCAACAGCGTGGCCTTGCTGACGGATACGAACGAGGAGCTTGAGCTGACGCTCGACGAGTGGCAGGCGCTCGATCCCCGGCGTCCCGACGCGCCGCCGCGCCCGGAAGGGAAGCCCGATGCGAAGCCGGAGAACAAGCCTTCGACGCCCCGTCCGCATGACGAGCTGATGGTGGTCATGGCCGATCCGGACACTATCGACGAGGCGTTTGGCGACGAATCCGACGAGCTTGTTGAAGATCTCGGCGGGCTCAATGACGGCGAGATGGAAACGCTTGAAGAGGGGCTCCGCCCCAAGCGTAAGCGCAAGCGGAAGAGATAGAGACGAGGGAGCGAGAGAGGGCCTTTCTGGAGAAAGAACCCTTCTCCTTCTCCCGCCCCTTTCCATCATCCCCCAAAGGCGTTTGGCCGGAGGGGAGGCCGTGCGGCGGAGCCCGTTCCGGCGGGGAAGGGTGCGATGAGTCAGAAACGGCTGTAGACGGGACGGTTTACGGTCGGCATATACGGAACACCATGAAAGGAGCTTTCCCGTGTCCTCCACGTTTTACATTACGACACCGATTTATTACGTGAACGCCCGCCCGCACCTTGGGCACGCCTATACGACCATCGTTGCGGACAGCCTGCGCCGTTTCCATACGCTGCTCGGCGAGGATACGTGGTTTCTGACCGGCACGGACGAGCACGGCGACAAAATCGTCAAGGCCGCCGAAGCGGCCGGGCAGACCCCGCAGGAATTCGTGGACGGCATCAGCGGCCAGTTCCAGGCCCTGTGGCCCAAGCTCGGCATCAAGCACGATCAGTTCATCCGCACGACGGATGCCGATCACAAGGCCCGCGTGCAGGCGTTCCTCCAGAAGGTGTACGACAACGGCGACATCTATTTTGGCGAGCACGGCGGGCATTACTGCACGGGCTGCGAGCGTTTCTACACCGAAAAGGAACTGGAAAACGGCCTGTGCCCGCAGCACCTGACCAAGCCGGACTTCATTCAGGAGAAGAACTACTTCTTCCGCATGTCCAAGTACCTGCCGTGGCTTGCCGGGCATATCCGCGAAAATCCCGACTTCATCCGTCCCGAGCGCTACCGCAACGAAGTACTGTCGATGATCGAAAGCGGCGCGCTGGAAGACCTGTGCATTTCGCGTCCGAAAACCCGCCTCGAATGGGGCATTGAGCTGCCGTTCGACAAGGATTACGTCTGTTATGTGTGGTTTGACGCGCTGCTCAACTATATTTCCGCCCTCGGCTGGCCCGACGGCGACAAGTATGCCGCGTACTGGCCCGGCGAGCACCTCGTCGCCAAGGATATCCTGAAGCCGCACGGCGTGTTCTGGCCCACCATGCTGAAATCCGCCGGTGTGCCGCTGTACAAGCACCTCAACGTGCACGGCTATTGGCTCATCAAGGACACCAAGATGTCCAAGTCGCTCGGCAATGTGGTCGAGCCCATCAAAATGGCGGAACATTACGGGCTGGATGCGTTCCGGTATTTCCTGCTGCGCGACATGCAGTTCGGTTCGGACGCCAGTTTTTCCGAAGAGGCGCTGATCACCCGCTTCAATGCCGATCTCGCCAATGACCTCGGCAACCTGTTCAGCCGCGTGTTGTCCATGAACGCCAAGTATTTCGAGAGCAAGGTTCCGCCGATGGGCGAACTGACCGAGGACGACAAGGCGCTCATCGAACTTGCGGAGAACTCCCGCCGCAACTACGTGCAGCTGTTCGGCAACATCCGTTTCTCGCAGGGCCTCGACGCGCTGTGGGATCTCGTGCGCGCCCTCAACAAGTATGTGGATTCTCAGGCCCCGTGGACGCTTTTCAAGCAGGGCGATACGGCCCGCCTCGGTACGGTCATCCGGTTGCTGCTCGAATGTATGCGCAAGGTGGCGCTCTGCCTGTGGCCGGTCATGCCGGGCACGGCGGCGGCTCTGCTTGAGCAGCTCGGCCAGCCCTTGCCCGCGTCCGAGCGTTTCGGCGTCGCGCCCGCCGGGAACGTCAACGATGAAGAGGGCGTTTGGGAATGCCTTGCGACCGGCAGCGTGATCGCGTCCGCGTCCAACCTGTTCCCGCGCTTGGAAATCCCGGAAGAGATGAAGGAAGACAAGAAGGCGAAGCAGAAGAAGCCCGCCAAGGAGAAGGAAGCCAAAGCCGCGCCTGCTTCGGCGCCCGCCGAAATGTCTGTCCCCGGAGTGGCCGAATACGCCGACTTCCAGAAGCTTGAGCTGCGCGTGGGCACGATCCTCGAAGCGGGCAGGGTGCCCAAAGCCGACAAGCTGCTGTGCTTCAAGATCGATCTTGGCGAAGCCGAACCGCGTCAGATCCTGTCGGGTATTGCCGAGCACTTTGAACCGGAAACCCTCGTGGGCCGTCAGGTGTGCGTGGTCGCCAACCTCGCGCCGCGCAAGATCCGCGGGCTCGTATCCGCGGGCATGATCCTGACGGCGGAATCCCCTGACGGCAAGCTGACCCTCCTCGCCCCCGGTGGGGATGTCGCGCCGGGAAGCAAGATTTCGTAGGGGAAAAGAATCGATGCAAAAAGGGGAATCTTTCGGAAGGAAGGTTCCCCTTTTGGTTTCGAATTCCGCCGATGCGGCGCTCGGTTATGGCTTTGGGCTGTTGGCGGAACGGCCAGATCGTCTTGAGTCCGAAGAGCGTACCGCTTGAGGGTCCCCATCCATTTCAGAAAAGGCCGCTCGAAACATTTCGGGCGGCCTTTTCATACGGAGAATGTTGTAATCAGGGTTCGATAAGCGCGAAAGCCTTTGGTAAAGGAGGGATGGGCTCCGCGTCGCAGGTTTGGGGAAGGGAGGGAAAGCGTTTCCGGAGAAAAGCTTTTCCCTTCCTCAATGGTTCTATACCATTCTAGAAAACGAGCCCGCAGGCGATGATGCCGACAATGATGCCGTAGAGCAGGAAGGGCCAGAAGGTCTTCTTGATGATCATGCCTTCGCTGCCGGAGAGGCCCACAACAGCGCAGACGGCCACGACGTTGTGGATGCAGATCATGTTGCCCATGCCGCCGCCGACGGCCTGAGCGGCAACGATGATTTCCTTGGAGAACTTCAGCTGCGTGGCCATATCCCACTGGAACTGGGAGAAGAGCAGGTCGGACACGGTGTTGGAGCCGGTAATGAAGGCGCCGAGGCCGCCGACGTAGGAAGCGAGGGCGGGCCAGGCTTCACCGGTGAGGGCGGCGAGGGTCTTGGCGAGGGCGAGCGGCATGGAGTCCATGCCCGCGTCGTTCACGCCGGAGCCACGGAAGATGGACACCAGCGCCACGGCGGCGAACAGCGCGATGGTCGGGGCCTTCATCTTGGCGAAGGTGGTGGTCCATGCGTCCTTCACGTCGTTGGCCTTCATGCTGTGGAGGCCGATGGTCAGGATGGCGACCAGCGTAAAGGGAATCGTGCCGGGCAGGAACAGGTAGTCGATGGAGGCGCTCACGCCCTGATAGCCGAGGATGTCGACGAAGCTGAGCTTGAAGGAGGCGAGCCACGCCTTGAGGCCGAGTTCCGGGATACGGGTCAGCACGAGGATGAGGCCGATGATGGCGTAGGGCAGCCACGCGCGGAACTGGGTCATGTGGGGATGGAATTCGGTCTTGCCGCTGGCGGCGATGCTGCCGGTCCAGGAGGCGTCCCACTTTTCATGCGGGCCGAAGTCCCAGGTCGTTTCGGGGACGCAGAAGCCCCGCTTGGTGCCGTAAATGAGAATGCCGAGGCCGATGAGGCCGCCGATGAGGGAAGGCAGTTCGGGTCCAAGGGTCCACGCAACGATGAAGTAGGGGACGGAGAAGCAGACGCCGGCGAAGATGCAGTATTTCCACGCGGAGAAGCCTTCGGACCACGTACGGTTGGGGCCGTAGAAACGGGTCATGAAGCCGAGCATGAAAACAGGCAGGATGAAAGCCATGGGGATGTGCATCATCGTGCAGTATTCGCCCACGATTTTGCAGAATGCCGCGTAGGTCATGCCGCCATCGGCGACGCCCGCGTCAAGGATGGGTTTGAGCGGGGAGAGGCCCATGACGATGGGAGTGCCCACCGCACCGAAGCTCACGGGGAAGCTGTTGAACACAAGGCAGATGATGGCCGCAGCCATGGCGGGAAAACCGAGGGCCAGCAGGAGTGGGGCGGCAAGCGCCGCGGGAGTGCCGAAACCGGCCGCGCCTTCGATGAAGGCGGCGAACATGTATCCGATGATGATCGCCTGAACGCGCTTGTCGCGGCTGATGTTCTGCATCCCGTACTGGATGGTTTCCATGCCGCCGCTCTTCTCCAACGTGAAGAGAATCAGGATGGCGCCGAAAACGATGATGAGAACGCCGATGGCGGTGACGATGCCCTGCAACGTCAGTGCGGCAACATATCCGGGGCTCAACCCCCAGACAAGGATGCCGCTGACGGCGCAGACAAGCCACGCGAGCGGCATCGCTTTCGTTGCGGGCCACCTCATGCCGACCATAAGGATGAGCGCCACCAAAATGGGCAGAACCGCTACCATAGCAAGCAGTTCAACGGACATAATGACTCCTTTACCTTGGACAGAATTGTGAAAGAAGAAAAGAAACCTTCCCAAAAAGTTAGCCTATACTATGTGGTGTTTTTCCCGTTAGTGCAAGCATTGTCGACTGTTTGATCGAAGAGTCACAAATTGTGTGCCATACCAAAAAAAGAATTGCGCAAGTTATTATGGACGATTATGTAGAAAAAATATTGATTGGATGCCGTCAGGCAGGAACGTTTTTGTTTCAGTAAGCCGCTGTTTGGTCAAGTAAACAGTATAAAGACATATCTTACTTTATTCTATGGTATAATAAAAAATACGTTCTTCATATCTCAAACAATCCGCTGTGAATATCACGCGGTGGAGTGAGCCGCCCATGTCGTCCCGTGCTTGTCCGCGAGAGAAAATATACTTTGTCGTCAATGAGAAACATCTTTTCAAGAAGTGGCCTGAGCTTGTTTTCGAGCCTCGCCCCTTTGCTCCGGACGAATGCCCGGAACGGATCATTTCTGGACGGGATTGCTGGATAATACTGACATGGGCGCGGCTATGCGCTGTTGATTGCCCCTTTGAACCCGTATTAAGCTGCAGAGCTGTCGACAATGCCGTGTGCGTTTTCCATTACGATGATGCGACCCCTGCACAGGGTGTTCATCGGTGTTTTGCCGTTGTTGCGCAAGCGGACCGGCCCCGCCCCGCGTTATCCGATATGACCATTATGCAGAACGGGGTGATGGGGGAGACGGGGCTGCGGCGGACGATGCCGCACTGGCCCCAGCCGGGGTTGATTCCACGAGATCCCGCACGGGGAGATCGCCTTGAAACGATTGCTTACTTCGGCAGCGATCAATATGAACCGCAGTTCGTGAAGACCGATGCCTTTCAGGATGCCCTGCGGCAGCGGGGGGTCCGCTTCGTCAGCCGTTTCCAAGGGGAATGGCACGATTACCAGCATGTGGATGCCGTACTGGCAATCCGTGATTGCCCTCCTGTTGTGCTGGCAACCAAACCGGCATCCAAGCTGATCAACGCATGGAAAGCGGGAGTACCCGCCCTACTTGGCCCGGAACCGGCCTACAGGGAATTGCGTACCTCCCCGCTGGATTTTCTGGAAGCAGCCTCGGCCGAGGCCGTGCTGGACTCCATTGATCGCCTGCAACAGGAATCTGGTTTATACCGGAGGATGACGGAACACGGCGCGAAGCGGGCGCAAGCCTTTGATGTGAACATGCTGACGCAAAAGTGGCTCTCGTTGCTTGAGGAAGCGCGTGAGCGAAACCGGCGGGAAACGCGGAATCCTTTACTGCGCTATGCCCGTTACCTCTGGAACCGCCAGAAGATCAACCTTGGAAAAAGGTTGTCTGGCTGGCGGGATTGAAGCACACTGCGGCCATATCGGCTCTCCAAATCCGTAACGGCGAATTCGGAGAATCCATCCGTAACGATGAGGAGGACACGTGATAAAGGACGGCCTGCCCGTCGAGGCATCTCAAGAGGGGCAATCCCGCCCCGTCAGTCTTGCGGGGCTGGTTCTTGTGCTGTGCGTGGCCCTCATGGGGGTTATGGGCGTCTCGATCACGTTGCCTATTCTGCCTAAGCTGGGAGCCGTTTTTCATCAGGACGCCGCAGGGGTGGCGCTTCTGATCACCTGCTTCACGCTGCCGAGCGCGTTTATGACGCCGGTGGCGGGCGTGCTTGCCGACCGTTTCGGACGCAAGGCCGTGTTGCTGCCGGGGCTGCTGCTGTTCGCCTGTGGGGGAATGGGGTGCGCTTTTTCCGATTCGTTCGAGAACCTGCTGGCATGGCGAGCCATACAAGGGCTAGGGGCCGCGCCTTTGGGGATCTTGTACGGGACACTGGTAGGGGACTTCTATAAGGAAGCGGATCGCCCCAAAGTCATGGGCATGGTCGGCGCCACGATCAGCTTCGGCACCGCGTTGTACCCGGCCATCGGCGGTTTCCTCGGTGAGATGGACTGGAGGTGGCCGTTCTGGATTTCCCTGGCCGCGTTACCGGTGGGGCTGCTTGCCCTGAGTGTCCCGCTGGAGCGCCCGCACACCGGCATGGATTGGAAACAGTACGCGCGGGATAGCCGTTCCATCATTTTCCACTCCGCCGCAATCGGGCTTTTCGGGCTGACTTTTCTCTGTTTCTGCATCCTGTACGGGCCTACCATCACCTATTTCCCTCTGCTCGCCGACCTATTATATAAAGCATCCCCTTCCCATATCGGAGCCGTCTTTACCGTGGCTTCACTGGGTACGGCGGCCATTGCCATGAATCTGGCGTGGCTCGGGCGGAAATACTCGCACCGCCGTTTGATGTTGAGCGCTACGTGCTGCTACGTCGTGGCTCAAACGCTCATGCTGGTTCTTCCCGACGCCGTGTCCTCGCTCTGGTGGCTGACCTTGCCCATTTTCATCGGCGGAGTGGCGCAGGGCCTGACGTTCCCCTTGCTGAACGCCCGCATGACCACGCTTGCCCCGACGCGCAACAGGGCCATCGTCATGGCGATGAACGGTACGGTGCTGCGGCTTAGCCAAAGCCTTTCGCCACTGTTTTTCGGGATCGGCTGGTCATATATAGGATGGCGCGGGCCGTATGCGATGGGGATCGGCGTGGCGCTGGTCATCGGTGCGCTCGTATGGCACGTCTATCCGGTTTCTTCCGGGAAGGAGTGAATACCGCTTCCATTTTCCCCTGTATGAAAAAAAGGATGCAATTCTTTTTTGAACAGTATAAGAACGCCGCTCACACGAGGCATACTTTTCCGTTGACGAGCGGAATCCTGTAGCATAGTCTGTTGGTTGCGCAACTAAACAGCGTTGTTTCTTGATCATGTTTTTTGGGGGGATCATATGACCATGACGAAGAAGGAGGCCTTGCTGAAGGCCGCGAAGGAACTTTTTGGCGAATGCGGCTATACCGAAACCACGTTCAAGAAGATTTCCGAACGTGCGGGAGTGGCTCTCGGGTTGTTGACCCATCATTATGGAAACAAGGAAAAGCTTTTTCTTGCCGCAGGCATGGACGTCCTCGAACGCTTTCATGAAGTTTTGCAGCGGGCGTGCGACGAAGGCAAGAATGGCCGTGAGAGCGTGTTGAATTTCTGCAAGGCGTATCTCGATTTTTCGATTGATCCCGACTCCAACTGGCTTGTCCTTGTGCGCTGTTCGCCTTACAGCGACATGAAGACGACCGACGACCGCGAGTTGATGTTCGAAAAGTTCAACGACATTCACAAACTGTTGGAACAGCAGTTGTGGCGGGGCATTGAAGACGGTTCCATCCGCGAGCTGCTCGTGAAGGAAACGGCCCAGATTCTCATGTCGCTGGTGGTCGGTGCCAACCGTACCCGTGTCCTCACGCCGTACGCGCCGCCCCATCTGTACCGTGAGGCCGTCGCTTTCGCCGCCAGAGCCATAACGCCGTGTAACGCCTGCGAGTAACACATGGATTGGTTTTCTACCGGCCTCATTATGGGGGCTGTGCAGGGATTGACCGAATTCCTGCCGGTCTCTTCTTCGGGGCATTTGGTCATTGCCGGAGACCTGCTTGGGTTCACGGGCCCGAAGGCCAGCACATTTGAGGTCGCCATCCAGCTTGGTTCCATTTTCGCCGTACTGCTGGTGTATTGGGACCGTTTCATGGGGTTGCTGCTGCCCGGCCGGGTGCAAACGTCAGCCCCGAAACCTTTTGCCGGGGTGAGGGGGATTTGGCTCCTTTTTCTGACGACGCTGCCGCCGTCGGTTTTAGGGTTGCTCCTCCATTCGTACATCAAGCAGCTTTTCACCCCCTTTAGCGTGTCGCTTTCGCTTGCCGTCGGCGGCTTGCTGATGCTTTTTGTGGAAAGCTATTGTGCGAAGCGCCCGCCCAAGTATTCCAGTATTGACGAGGTGACGCCCAAACTGGCGCTCGGCATCGGCCTTTGCCAGTGCATGGCGTTGTGGCCGGGCTTTTCCCGCTCCGGCTCTACGATTATGGGCGGGATGCTGCTTGGCGAGAAGCGCGCTCTTGCCGCGGAATATTCGTTTGTGGCGGCGGTGCCGATCATGTTTGCGGCCACCGGCTACGATCTCCTCAAGACGTGGTCCCTCTTCACGGTGGATGATATTCCGTTGTTCGCTACCGGGCTGTTTTTCGCTTTCCTTTTCGGCTGGCTCGCCATCAAGACGTTTATCGCTCTTGTGGGGCGCATCACCCTGCGGCCTTTCGCCGTGTATCGGCTGCTTCTTGCGCCGATTGTGTACTTTTTTATGGTGAATATGGGGTAGCGTGAGAGATGGGGAGGTCGAAACGGGAGTTTCCCTGATAGGGATGCCTGGTTTTCTCTGGGGGAATGCCTTCTTTCGGTAAGAGCTACCAAAGGATAGAAAAACGAGCATTGCATTTTATTGCAGTGCTCGTTTTTTTGTGGGCTCAGGGATTTCAGCAGAAATATAGAATCCCAATAGTTCAAATTACATGCATCTTTCGCAAGAATTCATTCCCGTACTGTCCGGTGGTGCTGTCGTTTGGGGGAACCTGCTCGAAGTCGCCGGGGGATGTCCGGCAAGCACCCCCATATCGTCATTGACCCTTATGAAAGTCTTTGGGGAGGGGGCCGCTTGCCCCCCTTATGGGGATTCTTCAGAAAGCCCCTCTCCTTTTTTCTTAATCAAAATCCGCAATGATCGTCCCGAGCGACAACGGGCCAAGGGAGCGATGGCGGAAATCGCCCCTGATCCGGGCAATGGCCTCATGCAGGTTGGGGGAGGAGATCCCGGTGCGGACGGAAGAGTGCGCCTCGATGAACGCGGCAAGGTTGTCGCAGACCTTGAGCAGCGTCCCATCCTTGGGATCGAGTCCGTCTTCATTGCCGTTGGCGTGGAGGGCGTCGAACGAGCCGAGGCAGCGCACTTGTCCCGAGCTGTCACGGATGGTCTCGTCGAACTCTGACGTTACGCCCTCACCGACGAGGCCGAGATAGTAGCGGAGGCGTTCCACCAGCCGGTCGTGCCCCCCGGCGGAGAGGGGGCCGAAGACACGCCGCTCCAGCTCTTGCAGTTCGTAGGCGCGCAGAAGGCTTGGGAGCTGGTTTACGGAGCGTTTGACCGGGGTGATGATGTCCCGCGTGAGCAGTTCCGGCAGATCGTGGAACAGCCCGGCGAAGAAGTTGTTGACCCGGCGCGCGGGGCAGGCTCCGAGGGAGAGGCTGAAGAAATACGCGTAACCCGCAACGAGGAACATGTGCCCGAGCACGGAGGTTTCCGGCACGCGGGGCGTGTCGGCCCAGCGGATCTGGAAGCGGAGCTGGCCGCACAGCTTGGCGAAACGCCCCAAGGCCGTGGGCGAATCGCTGAAAAAGGCGTGCCCCTGTATGAGTTCGTTCACGCCGCACAGATCGGTCAGACCATCGAGACGCTCAGTGAAGGATTCGGCAATGGACTGGTTTTCCTCGTCAAACGTGTTGAATGGCTTGATGACGTTGTATTCCCACCCCGAAGCGTAGTGGTGGGCCGCCGTGAGAATGCGATCCGGGAGGCTCGTCCGATCCCGGTTCCTGTGGTAGGCGGAAAGGCGCTCCCAGAAACCTTCGTCCGGCGCGCCGAGCACGGGACGAAGCTCTTTGAGGACCCATTCCGTCAGTTCTTTGTAATCTTTCTCGTTTTCACAGATACGGTAAAATACGGGGGGCTTGATGTCGGTTGTGACCAGACGGTACAGATAATCAAAAAGCCCTCTTTCTATAACTTCCTGTTGCAATTTAAGTTGATCTGAGGCAGAATAACCACCGCTGTTCAGGAGCGTGAGCATCCAGGCGACAATCATTTTATGCGCCTGCTTGTCTATTTCGTAGAGTTCCACGGGACGCAGTTTGTCGTTCCAGCGGCGCATGTACGAACCGGAAAACATAAGCTGTAAAAGGCTTTTTCGGATTGCGGACATCGGCTTCTCCCTTGTGATCCGTTACTCGCATGGTTGTGGCTGCCCCGCGTTGTGTTTTGCTCCGAACAATGTCCGGATTTCCTTTCTCCCTTTCCTCACAAAGGGCGGCAGGGGCAGACGCCGGGCGGTTCCAGGGCGTTTTATCAAAAGCGCCATGTTATGAGAATCGATGCTAGGGCGTCCCCGGCAACGGTTCTGTTCTGCCGAGCGCAGAAGGAAAACGGTTTTGTCGCTTGACAAGCCTGCTCTGGCATTTTATACATTTCGTTCTACAAGTTTTAGCAGAGGAGACGCTTCAGCATGAAGACGTTTAGCCCCACTCCGGAGCATATCGACCACCAGTGGTTTGTAGTGGATGCGGACAATCAGGTTCTCGGCCGTCTGGCCGCCCAAATTGCCCATCGCCTCCGCGGCAAGCACAAGCCCGAATTTGCTCCTCACATGGACAATGGCGACGTTATCGTCGTTGTCAACTGCGAAAAGATCAAGGTTACCGGCGCCAAGCTGGAAAAGAAAAAGTATTACCATCATTCCGGCTATGTGGGCGGTCTGCGTGAAATTACGCTCGACAAGCTCCTTGCTGAGAAGCCTGCCGACGTGCTGATGCACGCCGTCCGTGGTATGCTTCCCAAGAATCGTCTGGGTCGTGCCATGCTGAAGAAGCTCAAGGTGTATGCTGGCCCCACGCATCCGCATACTGCCCAGGGCCCGAAGCCTCTGTCCTTCCCGTACTAACGAGGCCAGGAGTCAATCATGTCTGAGTTTGATTACGGCACGGGCCGTCGCAAGAACGCTACTGCTCGTACCCGTCTCTATGCCGGTAACGGCGCTATCGAAGTCAACGGTCGTAAAGTGGAAGATTACTTCCCCCGCAAGACCCTTCAGATGATCATCCGCCAGCCTCTGGTCCTCACCAAGCTCGTGGACAAGTTCGACGTGAAGGTCAACGTCTGCGGCGGCGGCGTGACCGGTCAGGCTGAAGCCGTTCGTCACGGGATTTCCCGTGCCCTGCTGAGCGCCGACCCGTCCCTGCGCGGCGTTCTGAAGCGCGCCGGGTTCCTGACCCGCGACGCCCGTAAGAAGGAACGCAAAAAGTACGGTCAGCGCGCCGCTCGTGCTCGCTACCAGTATTCGAAGCGTTAAGCCGCGAGGCCCGTTTCAGATTTGTTCAGGCCGGGGGAAACCCCGGCCTTTTGGCGTTTATATCCGCTTGCGTCCGCTGGCTGCTGTGGGAAGGGCTTCATTTTATTATTCGCTGAAATTACTTTATTTTTTTATCTTTTTCCGTGCCCGTCCTTTACGATAACGTCTTGTGAAAACACCGGGCTTCGGGTAAACTTCCGACAATAACCTACGAACAGAGAGCATAATGACGGATACTTTTTTGACTATTACTCCCCTAGGGGGATTGGGTGAAATAGGCATGAACTGCCAGATGTGGAACACGCCCGAAGGGTGTGTTCTTGTCGACTGCGGGATCATGTTTCCTGATGACCAGCAACTTGGCGTGGATGTGGTCATTCCGCCGCTGGAGCCTATCTTGGCTCAGCGCGGGCGGCTGCTCGGCGTGGTGCTTACGCACGGGCACGAAGACCACATCGGAGCGGTTCCGTGGCTGGTTTCTTTTATCAAGGGCCTGAAAGTCTACGGCTCCCCCATGACGCTGGCGCTCGTGGAGCACAAGCTCCGTGAACGCGGCCTTCTCGACCGGGCCGAACTCATTACCGTGACCCCCGAACACGAGTTGGCGCTCGGCGGCTTGCGTTTCCATTTCATTCCGGTGAGCCATTCCATCCCGCAGGGATACGCCCTTGCGGTGGATACGCCAGTGGGAAAAGTCGTGCATACGGGCGACTTCAAGATCGATGAATTTCCTTCTGACGGCGTCGGCACGGATTTGCCCGCCCTGCGGAGTTTCGCGGGCGCTGACGGCGTCCGGCTGTTGCTTTCCGACTCTACCAATGCCGAGAGCGAAGGGCACACCCAGTCAGAGAAAGTGGTGCGCGAGACGTTCCACGAGATTTTTTCGGAAGCGAAAGGCCGTATTGTCATCACGCTTTTTTCCAGCCATATCGAGCGTATCCAGATGGTCTTCGACATGGCCCGCGAATTCGATCGCGCCGTCGTGGTCAGCGGCCGCAGCCTTGTGAACAATATTGAGCGCGGCCGCGATCTTGGCTTCATGCGTATGCCGCCCGAGCTGTTTACGGACCAGACCATCCCCGATGTTTCCCCTGAGCGCATGGTGGTCATCGCCACAGGTTCTCAGGGAGAGCCCCTGTCCGCGCTTTCCCGCATTGCGTCCGGCGAGCACCGTCAGCTTTCCATTATGGAAGGCGACACGGTGATCATGTCTTCCCGAGTCATTCCGGGCAATGCGCGCGCCGTCAACCGGCTGATCAACCAGATGTACCGCATGGGGGCCGATGTCTGCCACGACGGGACGCGCCCTGTGCACGTTTCCGGTCATGGTCGGCGCGACGAGCTCCGCACCATGCTCGACGCCGTACGCCCCAAATTTTTCGTGCCGATTCACGGCGAGTACCGCCATTTGATTCAGCACCGCGATTTGGCCCGTGATTGGGGCATTGCGCCCGAGCGCACGTTCATCCTCGACGATGGCGAGCCGCTGACCTTGCTGCCTGATACCATCCGGCTTGAGGAGAAGATCCCCGCCGATTCCATTCTTGTGGACGGCAAGGGCGTGGGCGACGTGGGCAATCTCGTTTTGCGTGAGCGTCAGCTTCTCGGCGGCGACGGCGTTGTCGTCGTTGTACTGGTGCTTGACGAGGAGACCGGCGAGGTCATCCACGGCCCGGACATGATTTCCAAGGGCTTCGTGTTTGAGCAGCAGTTCAGCCATCTGCTTGAGGATGCCAAGTGCCTTGTCCTCGATCATCTCGAAACCTCTCCGCGGCTCGGCATCCCGCGTCTTGGCGATCGCATCCGTTCCTCCCTGCGGAGCTTCTTCCGCAAGGTCGTAGGACGCGATCCGGTTGTGGTTCCGGTCATTACGGAAGTTTAGGGGAAAAAGACTGGGGAAGGGGAGGAGAAACTTTTCTGAAGAAAAGTTTCTCCTCCCCTTCCCCAAACCCCATCCCCTCCTCTTCAAAGATTTTCGGCTGGTGGGGAGGCCGCGCGGCGGGAGTTCGTTCCGGCTGGGGTGGAAGAAGAGGCAAGATGTTTTTATTGTATTGCGAAAGGCGGGAAATCTTCCCGTCTTTTTTTGTTGCGGGGAACAAGGAGCCGGAGGACTGGCGTTCGAGGGGAATTTGTGGTGTAACCGGGGCGTTGTTCAGACCATTAAGCCGGGTCAAGGGGCGGCTCGCCCCTTGTGGGCACAAGCCCGCCGGAGGCATCATACGGAGTACTTCATGAACTGGCAGGAAGAACGGGACGCGACGTTGCGCGAGGCCCGATGCGTAGTGGTCAAGGTGGGGTCGGCTGTTCTCAGCACCGGGTCCGAACTGAACCTCCCCGTGCTGGACAATCTGGTCAACCAGCTCGCCGTGCTGAGCCGTCAGGGCCGCCGCGTGGTGCTGGTGTCGTCCGGGGCCGTGGCCGCCGGACGGACCGCGCTCAAAAAATTGCCCGGCGAACCCGCCGCCGTGGGATTGAGCGGCAAGCAGGCCGCCGCCGCGGTAGGGCAGGGGCGGCTCATGCACCTGTACGACAACGCCTTTGCCGAACGGGGTATTCTGACGGCGCAGGTTTTGCTGACCCGCGATGACCTCAAGAACCGCACGCGGTTCCTCAATATCCGCAATACGTTCAGCGAACTGCTGAACTGGGGTGTCATCCCGGTGGTCAACGAGAACGACACTGTGTCCGTCAACGAACTCAAGTTCAGCGACAACGACAACCTCGCCAGCTTGCTCATCAATCCGGTTGAGGCGGACCTGTTCGTCAACCTGACGACCATCGGCGGCGTACTGGACGCCAACCCGCTGGAAACCCCCGATGCCACGATCATGCCGTGCATCGAAGATGTCCGGGCCCTCAATCTCGATACCCTGTGCGGCGGCAAGACCTCCGTGGGCACGGGCGGCATGTACTCCAAACTGCTTTCCGCGCACCGGGTGGCGCAGCTCGGCGTGCCCACCGCCATTCTGCCCGGCTGCGAACCGGACGTCATCCCTCGCCTGTTCGCGGGTGAAACCATCGGGACATGGGTACGGCCCGAACAGCGCACGGTTTCCCGCCGTAAATACTGGCTGGCGTATCAGACCGATCCGCAGGGGACGCTGTACCTCGACACGGGCGCGGCGGATGCGGTCAGAAACCACGGCAAGAGCCTCCTGCCCGGCGGCATTACGGAAGTGCACGGCAGCTTTGAGGCGGGTGCGCTGGTGCGGCTCGTGTATGACCGCGAAACGGTGGGCGTGGGCCTGAGCAACTACAATGCGGCGGATCTGCTGCGTATCAGAGGCCTGAAACGGCACGAGGTCGCCGCCATTCTCGGCGACGCGCATTACCCCGAAGTGGTGCACCGCGACAATCTGTTGCTGGATGCGGCCTTGTAGCGTACAAAAAACGGAAGCGTCCGTTTCCCGACGGCGCCATTGCATTTTTAAGGAGTGACCATGTACATCGTAACAGGCGGTGCGGGCTTCATCGGGAGCGCCATGATCTGGCGGCTCAACGAAGCGGGCATCGACGATATTCTGGTTGTGGACAATCTGGCTTCCAGCGAGAAATGGCGTAACCTCGTCAACCGTCGGTACCGGGACTACGTACACCGTGACGAATTCCGGCGCATGGTGCTGGAAGGCCGTGCCCCGCAGAAGGTCGAGGCCATCATCCATATGGGGGCGTGTTCGTCCACTACGGAACGCAACGCCGATTTCCTGATGGACAACAATCTGCATTACAGCCAGATGGTCTGCCGTTACGCCCTTGAGCAGGGCGCGCGCCTCATCAACGCGAGCAGCGCGGCGACCTACGGCGACGGTTCGCACGGCTTTTCCGACAGCCTGCTGACCACGCTTTCCCTGCGGCCCCTCAATATGTACGGTTATTCCAAACAGATGTTCGATCTGTGGGCCTACCGCGAGAATCTGCTCAAGAGCATCGCCAGCGTGAAGTTCTTCAACGTGTACGGCCCCAACGAGTACCACAAGGGCGAGATGAAGAGCGTGGCCTGCAAGGCTTTCACCGAGCTGCGCGAAACCGGTTCGCTCCGCTTGTTCAAGTCCGACCGCCCGCAGTACCCCGACGGCGGCCAGATGCGCGATTTCGTGTATGTAAAGGACTGCGTCAACGTCATGTTCTGGCTGTTGGAGCATCCCGAAGCCAACGGCATCCTGAACATCGGTTCGGGCAAGGCCCGCACGTGGAACGATCTCGCCAATTCGGTGTATTCCGCGATGGACAAGATCCCGGACATCAACTACATCGACATGCCCGCCGAGCTGAAGGGCCGCTATCAGTATTACACGCAGGCGGACATGGCGTGGCTGGAACGCCTTGGCTGCGACATTCAGTTCCACAGCCTTGAGGACGGCGTCTCCGACTACATCAAGAATTATCTGATGAATCCTGATCCGTATTTGTAGGAACGGGAAGAGAAGAAGGAAGATTGGGGAGGGGAGGGAAGAACTTTCTGTAGAAAGTTCTTCCCTCCCCTCCCCAAACCCCTCCTCTCCCATCTCAAAGACTTTTGGCCTTATTGAATCCCTCTTGCTGGTTTTCCCCGTGGTTGGAGGGGCGGGGAAGAGGAGACATGTATTCTTTTGGGTTTTACCATGTGAAAAAGGCAAGGAAACGTTCGTTTCCTTGCCTTGTGTCTTTTTGATGCGAAACCGGGAGACGTAGGCCGACAAACGGGACTGGGCCGTCCCTCAGCCCATCACCGATCTTTACGAAAGTCTTTGGGAGGGGTGGGGGAGGACTTTCTCCAGAAAGTCCTCCCCGCCCCCTCAAGTGTCTCTTCAACCGCTAGAACTTGTAACCAACGGATACGGCGGCGATATGGCTGCTCCCGTTGTGGGAACGTCCCTTCAGGACGCCATCGGCGGTGGACTTGTCGTAGCTGAGTTCCTTGATGATCAGGTAACCGTAAGCAAGGTCAACGGTCCACTGATCCCAGTTGAAGCCCACACCGGCGGTGATGCGGTGACGCCCGTTGCTCGGGGTCATGTAGTCGCAGGTGCTATCCTTCATCGGGCTGGTTTCGAAAACATAGCCGCCGCGCAGGGTTAGCCAGTCGAGCGCCTTGTATTCGGCACTGACGTTGAAGCCCCACGTGTCGCGCCAATTTTTGGGGCTGTATGCGGTGCCGTACTGGGGATTGTCCATATGGATATTCAGGGAGCGGTAGTTGCTCCATACGGTATAGACGGTTCCGGCTTCGAAGCTCAGGGTTTCCATGGGCTTCCACATCACGCCGAAGGAAATGGTGTCGGGAAGGTTCAGATTACCGTGCAGATCGGAGTTTGGTAGATTAACGAGGCCCGGAACCGGATTTTTATTTTCGAATTCGACGTGTCCGCGCACGGCCTGTTTGACGCGGCTGCGGTAGGTCAGGCCAGCGGCCCATTCGTCATTGAATTTGTAATGTGCGGCGAGGTTGAAGCCGGGAGCGATGCTGGACCCGGTGAGCATCTGTTGGTCGTAGCGACCGGAGAGCAAGGGGGAGCCGGTCATTTTGCCGAGATCGCCGTCCTTTTTCATGAGCATGGTGGCGTACATGAACTCAAGGCCCACGGCGAGGGAGAGATTATCATTGATCTTGAAGGCAAGGTTGGGATTCAGTGAAACGGTCTTGAGGCTGACGTACTTGAGGTTTTCACGGCCCGGCCAGTTTGTGGGATAAGAATTGCCGAGGCCGAACCGGGAGAAGATGCCGATGCCGCCCCAGAGGTTGTCGCTGAACTGATGGGTGAGATAGGCGTGCGGATTTGCCCATGTGTGCTTGTCTACGTCGGTGGAGCGGCCGATGCCGAAGCGGTCCACCGTGTCGACGGTCCCGGAAGGCTGAATGGCGGTCATGCCCACCATTATTTGGGTACCGGGGAGCTGAGTGATCCCAGCGGGATTCCAGGCCACGGCGGAAGGATCGTCCGCGCGGGCAACCATGCCGCCGGCGAGAGCCGTGCCTCGGGCGCCGAAGTCGGACAGGGCAAATCCTTCCGCTTGGGCTTTTCCAGTAAGCTGGGGAGCCGCCAACAGGCAGGCGGCAAGCAACAGGGAGGCAATCCGTTTCATAGTCTTCCTTGCTTTGTAAGAAGTTGACGTGTAAAAAACTGCCATAGCAAAAAGGCAAAAAGCGTCGGTGGTTGTCGATGCTTTTCGTTTTTAATGGTAAAAAACCAATTTTTTTACCAGAAACGGTACTAAAATGCTAGCCGATTTTCTGGTTTGACGTTTTTCGGTTTCCTTTTCAGCCTCGGAGTATGCATGTCTTCCGCCTCTTCTCCGCTTCTCGATTTTCGTGATGTGAGCCGTTCGTTTACGGTGCGGCAGGGTGTGCTCGGCAGAGTGCGGGGCGAAGTTCGCGCAGTGGATGGCGTATCGCTTTCCGTACGTCGCGGCGAGACGCTCGGCCTGGTGGGCGAGTCCGGGTGCGGCAAGTCGACACTGGCGCGCATGGCTGTGCGGCTTCTCCCTCCAACGGGCGGGGAAATCCTTTTCGACGGCGAATCCGTATTGCCCGGCGTGTCGGGCCGTAATGACACATGGTATTCCCGCCGTTTGCAGATGATCTTCCAAGATCCTTTTTCTTCGCTGAATCCCCGGTTGAGGATCGGTACATCCATTGCCGAGCCGTTGATGGCCATAGGCACGCCGTCGGCGGAGCGTCAGGAGCGTGTGGGCGAAATCCTGCGCCGCGTGGGGTTGCAGCCCGGACATGCCGGACGTTACCCGCACGAGTTTTCCGGCGGCCAGAGGCAGCGTGTGGCCATTGCACGGGCGCTGGTGACCCGCCCGGAGCTTGTCGTCTGCGATGAGGCCGTTTCGGCCCTCGACGCCTCGGTTCAGGCGCAGGTGCTGAATCTGTTGAAAGAGGTACAGGCTGATTTCGGGCTGACGTATTTCTTCATTTCGCATGACTTGTCGGTCGTCGGCTATATGAGCGACCGGGTGGCGGTCATGTACTTGGGACGCATCGTCGAGCAGGCCGATAGGAACACCCTGTTCGGTTCGGCGGCGCACCCGTATACGAAAGCTCTTTTGGCCGCCGCGCCCGTGCACGATCCTGCAAAGAGGCGTATCCGGGCTTTCCTGCCCGGTGAACTGCCGAGCCCCTTTTCGCCGCCCGCCGGGTGTGCGTTCCATCCCCGGTGCCCGCAGGCAATGCCCCGGTGCCGTGAGGAAGCCCCGGAACTCCGGGAAATCGCGCCGGATCATCTGGCCCGTTGCCATCTGTATGGATAGCGCCTTGTTGTAGCGACAAGAAAAAAGCCCCTGTTCCCGACGGAACAGGGGCTTTTCTTTGGATGGGTTACTGGACGATGCCGGGAGTAAGGCCGGGGACATCGTCGGTACCGGAACCGCCGGTGCCGGGAATGCCGACATTGAAGTGTCGGAAGACAAGTCCGTCTGGTGTTTCAGGAACGGAGGAATAGGCCCCTGAAAATATCCCGGCATGATCATGGACACCGGATACGGGAATGCCTTCGGAGGTTGCAATGGTATAGTCATCTATCTTTATGGCGAGAGCGGGGTTGACGTATCCCCAGATGATACGGTGGAACGTCGGCTCCTGTCCCCGTGAAACGCCGTTTGAGGGCTGAGTGTCCGTGAGTGACGGCCAGTAGGTTTCTTCCATAAAATTGTTGTTGTTTTGAAACGCGATCCAGCCTTGGACGTAGTTCTTTTTATCTTGTTCCCACACGCGAACGACAAGAGTTGTCGTACTGTTTTTTTTGAGTATTTCCCCTTCGGGGATGCTGTAGGCGATACAATTGAGCGCATGGTCCATCTTGCCGTCATTGGAGTGCCACAGCATAATGCCGTCGCGCAGGGTACGGTCCGTCACGTTTGAGTACAGGTAATTATAGGTACCGTAAGGATCATCAGGAATATAGACGTTCGGTTGGCGATAATTGATAGAATAATTGGGTTGATAAGGGGAGATGGCTCTATAGCCTCCCGGAATGAGGGCGGGATTCACCGGAGATCGCGTTACGCCTGTGTATGTGTTGTCGTATACACCCGGAGCCGTTGGGTACTGAATATAACCCGTAGTCACCTTGCCGGAGACAACCCCCATACCGAGCCCGGAAACGCCGTACGAAGTCAGCTCGTCGTCATCGACGTCGCCCGGTTCTGGAATAAAGTGTGTTCTGAACAGAACCCCGGCAAACAGGTTTGCCGATACTTGATACCACGGGATGACCGATGTTTGGATGAGGATGTCGTTGTTTGGCGTTTCGGCTATTTTTTCTTCCGTGATGCCGGCAAACCACGAGTCATAGGTCGTGTGGTTTTTTCTGGTATTCAGAAAGTGATCCGGTGTGGCTCTTTCATAGCCTTGTACGAGCAGTCCTTTTTTATCTTGAGCCGTCTCGAACTGTCCGAATCTATTGTCATCAAAAATTTCTTCCGCGTCGTCTTTATTTTTGAGCGGGCTCGACACTTCCGGCATTTCCTGTACGTCTCCGTCTCCCGATCCCCCTGAGCCACTGCCCGAACGCAGTGAACTTCTCCCGTTCGTATGCCACACCAGCGCGGCCCGTGCACCGTTGGAGGTTTGGGCTTCGCTGACCACGCGGATATACTGCCCGAGGACGAGTTCCTTGTCTTCGCCAAGTTCCGGGTAGGAAGAGCCCGAGACGGGGCGGACGCCCTCGAACGTATAGGTGGAACCGGATTTGGACAGGCGTTCATAGATAAGGCGTTTCGCGCTGTCGGGATTGAGCGTGGCCCCGCCCTTGTTCACGACACCGATCAGTCCGCCGGTTTCGGGAAAGTAATCAAAGTCGTTTTTTGCCGTGTTGACGGAAATGGTCGTTTGCGTTTTTGTGGGATACGTCGGCGTCCCGCGCCCGATAAGATACGCATCCGCGTTGGGGGTGAGCGCCGCAGCTTCTCCGAAAGAGTATTCAGCTCTGCTGGCTGTACCCGATTTGGCAATCAGCAGAAGTTCGCGCGTCCCGGATGGCGCTTCGGGATACCAGCCGGAACCTCCCTTCAGCAACGTCCCTGTATCTGAAGTACGAAACCACGAGGGGAACAGCGTGAGCGAGACGTTCCCGCCCGTGATTGAAAAGGTTTTGCCGTCCAGCGTATCATCCACCAAAGTCATGAGCCTTGCTCCGGTATCGGCCTTTGACGTCTGCACCCGGACGATTTCCTTTCCCGATTCGGCGAGGTAGGAGGCTTGCACCGTTTCCTTGGCGTCCAGCCCGGTCATGACGGAGCCTGTCATGAGCGAAACAGCGACCATGCCGAGCAGGGCCAGGATGACGATCCCGCCGATGATGGTCAAAAGGACGCTTCCGCGTTGTGACGTCTGCATGGGGAACCTCAATCCTTGGCGAGGGGGGTGTTGCGGGGGGCGACGGAAAGCGTCCATGTGATTTGCCGTTCGGCGAGTTGCTGGGTCAGCACGATGCCGATGTAGGAGGGGCCGGCCCCGTTCGTGGTGAAACGGCATGAGGCCACGTCCGAGAGGAGTATTTGGCCGTCGATGAGCAGCTTGCTTCCGGTATCTTCGCAGCTGATGGTTGTCTGCGTGCCATCCGTCTTCGTGAATGTGACGGAAGGGCTGTCTTTGAAAGGAGAGCCGGGAAAATCGGCGGCTCCCGCAAGCTCTTTCCGGAGACGGATGAGAGCCAGTTCGGCCTGCATGTCCGACGTTCCGACTTCCCGCATCTGCGTATACCCGGTGAGGGCCGTGCCGAATCCCGAGAACACGAGCGAGCCGAGCACGCCGAGGATAACCAGCGTGCAGACGATTTCCAGCAGCGTGAAACCCCGCTCGGGGGCGCGGACATCAGAACGCACGGGAAAGCTCCACGGAACCGCGCTTGACGGTGATCAGCAGGTTGTCGGGGCAGGACGGGCAGCCGTCCGGGTGCCATAGTTCCCGTTTATCTTGGGCTTCCAAAAGAGCTTCGAGGCCTTTATCCGTGATGAGGTCGCTGGCAGCCTTCTGCTGCATGGCTTCCGTGTTGAGGTGGGCGATGCATTCTTCCAGAGCGCTGGTGGCCTCCGTCAGATCTTTGATCTGCCCGGCGCTTTCAGCGCTTCCACGCAAGGTCGTGGCGATGAGTTGTGCCGCCATGAAGCCCATGATCGCCATGAGGATGATGGTGACGATGATCTCGATGAGGGTGAAGCCGCGCGCGTTCATTGGACGAACCCCGTTTCCGCGAAGAGAGTGAGCGTGATCCCGCCGCCGAAGCTGAATGTTTGATCGGAGGCTGACGCGGTGCAGTAGAGGATGCCCGTGTCGTTCGGATTTCCGAGGCTGTCCTCGCCGCAGACGCCTCCCGCCGCGTCGAAGCAGAACGTAGCCAGAGGGATGCTTTGGATTGATGCTGAAGGCGTATAATCCTTGAGCAGTGTCGGCAGGGCTGATTTTCCCTTCATGAAGAAACTCACCTTGCTTTTATCTATGGTGACGCATTGCCCGCCGCCCATCGCCATGCCTTGCGCGCGGGCATAGACGAGCTGGGAGAGGAGCCTGTCCCGTTCCGCGTAGGCGGTTATCTCGTCATTGCCCCGGAAGGCCGAAATGCCGAGATAGGCCAGCACGCCGAGCACGACGAGCACGGAGACGATTTCAATCAGGGTAAATCCGTTGCGGAAGGGTGGCTGCATGGCATATGTCACTGTTTGGGGATGAGCTTTTCCAGCGCCTCTCGGTTCTGTTCCAGCAAAGTACGGAAACGGATCTGCGCGTAGCCGTCGCCCGTGGCTCGGGCGCGGTATAATTGCTTTTCAAGCTGCCCCCGCTCCTTTTGCAGCTGTTCGACCTGCTGTTGGAGCATTTTCCGGGCTTCAGCGGCGGCCTTTTCCAGTTCGGCGGCGGACGGCTGGTGCTCAAGGCTCGGTATATCGAGAGGGGCGACGGGCTCGGGCGGCGCGGCTGGAGGCTGCGGCGAGAACTGGTATTCCTCCACTTTGCCCGCGGGCGGCTTGGGAGGCGGCGTTTCGCTGATGTGCGTGACCCCGGATGCGTCTTTCCAGATGTACATCTGCTGAGAGGCCGCATTGGCTGGGGTGGGTGTTTGGTCCAGCGTTTCCCGCACGCTGGATGCCATGCGGGACAATGGGGCACCGCCCGAAAGCGTGCCGTCCACGATAAGCAGTTCCACCCCGCCCGCCAGCGCGAGCAGGGCAAGCCATGCGAGGGAGAAACGCTTGCGTTTTTTCATGGGCGGACCTTTTCCCTTGGCGTCGCCGGACAGGTGCGGAGGGCGCTCCTTGTCTTTTGACGGGAGGCTCGTTACGGTTGGAAATGATGGTAGCACAGGCTGTTCCGAAAGACGAGAGGCCTCGACTCTCATGGCTGGGGCTCCCCGTATGGGCGGGCCTCATTCTGGTGTGTTGCCTTTTGTGCGCCCCGGGCCTTAGGGCAGCTGAACCTTCCAAACTCAAGGTCGTGGTGCGGCCTCCCATCAAAAAAACGCTTCCTCAGCGGACCCACGCGGCCCGCCCGGATGCCCCGTCAGCTCAGCCGGCGGAGCCGTTGCCTGCGGAGTCCGTTGCCATTTATCGGCATGTAGGGGAGGACGGGACCGTCTTTTTGACGAACAGGCCGGACGGCGACGGGAGGTATCAGTTTTTCGGGCGCTTCAGCGCCGAGCGGCTGATGCGTGCGGTGGGGCCGGACGGCGTGGCGCGGCTCGCGGAACGGTATGCCGGGCAACATGGGGTCGAGCCCCGGCTGGTCATGGCGATCATCAAGGTTGAATCGGGATTCGACGCCAAGGCCGTCTCTTCGGCCGGGGCCAGCGGGCTCATGCAGCTCATGCCCGGCACGCAGCGGCATCTGGGGGTGCGCGATGCGTTCAATCCCGATGAGAACGTGGAGGGCGGGGTGCGCTATTTCCGATCCATGCTGGATCGGTACGGTGGGAACGTTTCGTTGGCTCTGGCGGCGTACAATGCCGGGCCTGCCAACGTGGACAAGTACGGCGGCATCCCCCCGTTTGAGGAAACCCGCAATTACGTGCGGAAAGTGCTCGCGCTGTACGCTACCCCGTGATGAACCGGATCCACCAGTCGAGGATTTCCTGACCGGCGAGGATGTGCACGAAGGCGCCGAGGCTCAGGAACGGGCCGAACGGGATGGGCATTTCGCGCAAGGGCGCTTCGCGGGGCATCAGGCAGGCGATGAGCAGGAAGGCGGCAAGGGCCGAGACGCCCGCGACCAGCGTGATCAGCGGCAGGCCGAGGGGCCCGCACAGGACGCCGAGCATGAGCATGAGTTTGACGTCGCCGAACCCCATGCCGTCCACGCCGCGCAGGCGTTTGAAGACAAGAAGTACGGCGAGGAACGTCCCGCCGCCCACAAGGCCGCCGAGAAGCGCGTCCGTCCAGTCCATGCCGAGGGCGAAGACGGCGGCGGGCACGGCCAGCACTGTCCCGCCGAGCGTGATGCCGTCGGGAAGGATGAAGCATTCCAGATCGATGCCCGAGGCGACGATGAGCATTCCCGTGAACACGAGATAGACGGGAAAAGCGAGTGTGGGGCCGAAACGCCATGCCAAAAGGCCGGACGTCAGGCCGGACAGGAGCTCGACGAGCGGATACCGGATATGGATGGGCTTGTGGCAGCGGGCGCACTGTCCGCGCAGCAGCAGATAGCTGAGGACGGGGATCAGTTCCCAGAAGCGGAGGCGCTGTTTGCAATGCGGGCAATGGGAAGGCGGAAAAAGGATGGATTCGCCGCTGACGTACCTGTGGATGCAGACGTTGTAAAAGCTGCCGAGCAGGAGCCCGAGCAGCGTGGCGGCGGGAATGAACATTTCGGGATGCAGCAATTCCGGGGGGATGGTCTGGTACACGCGGAGCCTTCCTTTGGCACGCCCGATCGGGCAACGGTGCGCGGGCTGTCGGCGGAAGCCTTCTGTGATTGAGTCCAGCATGTTGTGGGCTTGTTCACAAATGGCGATCAGGCCTTCAGCGGTGATGACAGAATCTTCCGTCTCGCGTATTTCATACGCACCTTGTTCCTGCCAAGGTGTACCAAGAACCGGGCGCTCCGGCAACAAAAACCGTGCAGGAAGGTCATGCATGGCAAAAATAGACAATCTTTTTCATTTGTTGCACGCCAATCACGGTTCGGATTTGCACCTTTCGGCGGGCAATCCGCCGCTCCTGCGGATCTACGGGGACCTCGCACGGGTGGACGCTCCGGTTGTTACGACCGAGGAACTTTTGGCCGTACTGCGTGAAATGGTTCCCATGGAGCGCGTGCAGGCATTCGAGCAGACGGGCGATCTGGACTTCGCCTATGAAATTCCGGGGCTGGCGCGTTACCGTGCCAACTTTTTCCGGCAGAACCGCGGCATTTCTGCGGTGTTCCGCGAAATCCCACAGCAAATCAGCACGGTTGAGGAGCTGGGGCTTCCGATCATGCTGCGCGAGCTGGCCCTGCTGCCCAAGGGCCTCGTGCTTGTGACCGGCCCCACCGGGAGCGGCAAGTCCACCACGCTGGCCGCGCTCGTGGACTACGCCAATACCAAGCGCCGCGACCATATCATTACCATTGAAGACCCCATCGAATTCGTGCATCAATCCAAGAGCTGCCTCGTGAACCAGCGCGAGATAGGGCGCGATTCCCGCTCGTTCGGCACGGCGCTGCGCTCCGCACTGCGCGAGGACCCCGACATCATCCTCGTGGGCGAAATGCGCGATCTCGAAACCATTTCCCTCGCCCTCGAAGCGGCGGAAACGGGGCATCTCGTGTTTGCGACCCTGCACACCATCTCCGCTCCCAAGACCATCGACCGCATCATCGAGGTCTTCCCGCCGGAGGAGCAGGCGCAGATACGGACGAGCCTTTCGGAGTCGATTCAGGCGATCATCGCGCAGACGCTGTTCAAACGGGCCGACAAGAAGGGCCGGGTACCCGCGCTGGAAATCATGTTCGGCATCCCGTCCGTGCGGAACATGATCCGCGAGAGCAAGACATTCCAATTGCCGAGCGTTTTGCAGACCAATCGCAATGTGGGGATGCAGACGATGGACGACGACATCGAACGCCTGCTTATGCAGCGCATCATCGCGCCCGAGGCGGCCCTCGTCCACGCACAGGACAAGGGGCGTCTCCGTGAGGCCATCGGGAAGTTGAAATAGCGCGGAAGGATAGAGGCCGGGAAAAACGGGAAGGCCTGTGCGTTCCCGCTCCCGCGACGGGCGCTTTCCTTTTTCTTCCAATGCCGTTTTCTTGAGGGTATTGCCGAATGAGCAGCTATTTGGAGCTCCTGAATCTGACGCGGGAGCCGTTTTCGAACTCGCCGGACCCGGACGCGTATTACCGGACGCCGACGCACGAGGACTGCCTGAACCGGCTGGAAATCGCCATCCGGCTGCGGCGGGGCTTGAACGTGGTTCTCGGCGAGGTGGGCACGGGGAAGAGCACGCTGTGCCGCTGTCTGCTGAGGAGTCTGAACGAGCAGAGCGGCATCGACGTCTTTTTGCTGTTGGACGCGGGGTTCGAGGATGCCGATGAATTCGTGCGGCACCTGTGCGAGCTGTTCGCCGGGCAGCGGCCTCCCGAGGGCATGGCGCGCCGGGAGTGCATCAGCGTCATTCAGAATCGGGTTTTCGACAAGGCGTTGGAGCAGAACCGGAATCTTGTCCTTTTTATAGATGAGGGGCAGAAGCTCAGTCCGGCGGCGCTGGAAGTGCTGCGCGAACTGCTGAACTTCGAGACGAATACGGAAAAGCTCCTGCAAATCGTCATCTTTGGGCAGCCGGAACTGGCACAGATCATTGAAGGTATGCCCAACTTTAAAGATCGGATCAACGAGTACCTGTATCTGAAGCCGCTCTCCATGCGCGAGAGCATCCGGCTTGTGCGCCACCGGCTGCGGCTGGCGGGAGGGCAGAGGGCGGAGCGGCTGTTTTCGCTCGGGAGCCTCATCGCCCTGCACCGGGCCAGCAGGGGGAAACCCCGCCAGCTCATGCGCCTCGGGCATCAGATGCTGCTTGCCCTGCTTGTGGGCAACCGTACAACCGTAACCGGCCGTATGGTGCGGGCGCAGGTGGCCCGTAACGGCAGCGATGTGGAAACCCGGTGGGGACGCTGGCTGGTTGTGGCGTTGGCGTTGATCTGCGTCGCGGGCGGATACCGCTGGATGCCGGAGGCCGTAAAGTCCGACGCGCACGCCCGGCTGGAGGCGGTGGTGTCCGGCGTGCTGGGCTGGCTGCCGGAAGCGGAGAAGGCGGATACCGCCGGGACTGCCGGACAAGGGCGGGCAGCCGGGGATGATGCCGTGCGGCGTGCGGCGTCTCGGGAAGCCGTTCCGCAGCCTCTGCCTCCGGATGAAGTGCCCCCCGCCGTCCCTGAAAAGGCGGAATCCTCCACTGCGGAAGCGGCGGATGGGCAGGGCGCCGAAGCGGAAAAGAACGCGGTCCCCGAAACGCTGGGGACGTTCCGTTTGCGCCCCGGCGAGGCTCTTGCCGAACTGGTGCGGGCGTTGTACGGTTCCGGCTCCGCCTTGGAACTGGTTTTAGGCAAAAACCCCGGGTACAGAAACGATATCGGTGCGGGGCCTCAGGAGCTGATGCTTCCCGCCGTACTGTATACGCCTCCGCCGTCCATGACCAAGGGCGTGCTTTTGAGCCTTGGGGCGTTCAGCACGCTGGAAGAGGCGTATACGGCGTGGCGCGGCTATGGCAAACGCTCCTCATCCGTGGCGCTGACCCCGATCTGGCGTCCGGGCGAAGGATTGTGGTTTCATATTTTGGCTCCGCGCGGCTTCGCGTCGGAGCGGGCCGCATGGAGCTGGCTTTCCCGCTTTTCTCCGCCGGTTGAGGCCTCCGTGCGTCTGCTGCCGCCTTTCGACGGGACGAGTTTGGTTTTTCATAAGTTTACCGTGAAATAGACAGGAAATGTTTATGTCCACATTGCGTTCCATTGTATTGTGTGGCGGCAGTGGTACCCGCCTCTGGCCTCTCTCCCGAGCCCTGTATCCCAAGCAATTCATGGATCTGGGCGGGCACACCCTGTTCGGCGATACGGTGGATCGGGCGGCGGCTCTGCCGGACAGCGCCGATCCGCTGGTGGTCTGCAATGAAGAGCACCGCTTTTATGTGGCGGCGGCCTTGCAGCAGAAAGGCGTATCCGGGACTATTCTGTTGGAGCCCAAGGGACGGAATACCGCGCCCGCCATTGCGCTGGCGGCGTTCGCGGCGTTGTCCGGCGGCGGCGGCGATCCGTTGCTGCTGGTGCTGCCGTCCGATCATGTGCTGAAACCTCAGGATGTTTTTGCCGAAGCCGTGGCGCGGGCCCGCGCCTGCGCCGAGTCCGGGCGTATCGTTACGTTCGGCATCACGCCGGATGTTCCGGAAACAGGGTTCGGGTATATCCGCCGGGGTGAGGCATTGCCCGCGGGCGGGTATGCCGTGGAGCGTTTTGTGGAGAAACCGGATCTCGCCAGAGCCGAGGCCATGCTGGCGGATGGAGGGTATCTGTGGAACAGCGGCATGTTCCTGTTCCGCGCTTCCGTCTATCTTGAGGAACTGGCCCTGCACGCCCCCGGCATTCATGCGGCGTGCAAGGCGGCGTGGGAAGGGCATCACGCCGATCAGGACTTTATCCGCCCCGACGCCGACGCCTTCCTTGGTTCGCCCGCCGACTCCATCGACTATGCGGTGATGGAAAAGACGGCTCGGGCCGCCGTGGTTCCGTTGACCGCCGATTGGAGTGATCTCGGGTCATGGGAAGCGTTCTATGAAGCCGCTCCGCACGACGTGGACGGCAACGTGCGTGTGGGGGATGTCTACGCCGAGGGCGCGGAAAACTGCTATCTGCACGCCTCCAACCGGATGGTCGCCGCGCTCGGCGTATCGGATCTGGTGGTCGTGGAGACGGCGGACAGCGTGCTGGTGGCGGATCGCGCACGCACGCAGGACGTGAAGAAAATCGTCGAGTCCCTGAAAACGCAAGGGCGCGGCGAGGCGGAAAACCACCCGCTGGTCTATCGCCCGTGGGGGAGTTACGAAACGCTGGCGAGAGGTGAGCGTTTTCAGGTGAAGCGCATCATCGTCAAGCCGGGCGGGCAGCTTTCGCTCCAGAAGCACCACCACCGGGCAGAGCACTGGGTGGTGGTCGAAGGGACGGCCGAGATCACCGTTGGCGACAAGGTGCTCCTGTACCATGAAGACCAGTCCACCTACATTCCCCTCGGCACCGTGCACCGGCTCAAGAATCCCGGCATGATCCCGCTGGTCATCATAGAGATCCAGTCCGGCACCTACCTTGGGGAAGATGACATCGTGCGTCTTGAAGACAGCTACGGGCGCTGACCATGAAACTGCTCCTGACTCTTCTCCCGGCGCTCCTGACCCAGACCACGGGCCGCCGCAATCAGCGCATCGTGATCGGCTTCCTGCTGTTCACGACCGTTCTGGTGGCGCTGTTCAGCATCGTGTTTCATCAGATCATGGCCTACGAAGGGCGGGATTATTCTTATATCACCGGCGTCTACTGGACGCTGACCGTCATGTCCACGCTGGGGTTCGGGGACATCACCTTCACGAGCGATATCGGGAAATTGTTCTCCATCATCGTGCTGGTGTCGGGCATCATCCTCATCATGATCGTGATGCCGTTTACGTTTATCCGGTTCGTGTACCAGCCGTGGATCGAGGAATATAACAACAAGCGCAAGCCGCGCTCCCTGCCGTCCGATACCAGCGGCCACACGGTTCTGGTGGGCGACAACGACATCTCGTTGAGCGTGGCCCGCAAGCTCCGGCAGCACAACTATCCGTATGTCATCCTCGTACCGGACGGGCAGCACGCGCTGGAACTGTACGACAACCGTTATGATGTGGTGACCGGCGAGTTCGACGACGCCAACACCTACCGGAATCTGCGGGCGGACAAGGCGGCGTTGGTCGCAGCGCTCGAAGGGGATCTGCGGAATACGAACATCGCCTCCACGGTGCGCGAAGTCGCGCCGTCGACCCTGCTCGCCGCCAGTGCGGAGAATCCGGAGGCCATGAACATCCTCATGCTGGCGGGGTGCGACCACGTCTACTCGTTTACCGAGATGCTTGGGCGGAGCCTTGCCCGCCGCGTCTACGGGACCCGCGCCCAGTCGAACATCATCGCCCGGTTCGGGACGTTGTGCCTTGCCGAGGCGCCGGTCATCCACACCGAGTTCATGGGGCAGACGCTGCGCGAGTGCAGGTTCCGCGAACGCTTCGGCCTCAACGTGGCCGGGCTGTGGGAAGGCAATTCCTATATGTCCGCGCGCCCGGACAGCCGGATCGACGAGGCCTCCATCCTGCTGCTCGCGGGGACGGCGGATCAGCTTGAGGCCTATGACCGCAAGGCCGAGCGGAGCAGCAAGGCGAACCGGACGCCCGTGCTTATCCTCGGCGGCGGCAAGGTGGGGGAAGCGGCGGCGGATGCCTTGGAACGTCGTGGGCTGCCGTTCTGTCTCGTCGAGAAGAACCCCCGGCTCGTGCCGCCGGACGATCCCCGTTACATCCTCGGAAATGCCGGGGAACTGGCGGTGCTCCAGCGGGCGCACATCATGGAAACCCCGTCCGTCATCGTGACCACGCATGACGATGACCTGAACATCTATCTGACCATCTATTGCCGCAAGCTGCGGCCTGACGTGCAGATCCTCAGCCGTTCCACGCTCGATCGCAACGTGCCCTCCCTGTACAACGCCGGGGCGAATCTGGTGATGTCGCACGCTTCGATGGCGGCGAGTACGATCATCAATCTGCTCAGTCCCGGCCGGGTAACCATTCTGACGGAAGGCTTGAACATTTTCCGGGTGACGGCGCCTCCGGCCCTTGTCGGCCTGTCCCTGCGTGACAGCCGCATCCGTGAAAAGACCGACTGCAACGTGGTCGCCTTGAAGAGTCAGGGCGTATTGCGTGTGCCCCCGGACCCCAACGCGCCCATGAAGTCCGATACGGTGCTTGTCCTCATCGGCACCGCCGATGCCGAGCGCCGGTTCATGGAGCATTTTCCGAGTTAGGCGATACAATTGGAGGGGGGAGGAGGGAACTTTCTTCAGAAAGTTCCCTCCTCCCCCCTCCAAACCTCCCCCTTCTCCCTCAAAGACTTTTACTTTATCGAATCCCTGTTCGCCGCGTTCCCTGTGTCTCGTTTGATCGGGTGGTGCTTTCCTTCTCAGGGGAAAAATCCTACATTTCATAAAGAGTATTCGTCTTCCCATTCTTCAGAAGGTTTTTTCATGGCCAGCAAGATCAAAGAAACATATGTGTGTGCGGAATGCGGGGCAAAGTCGCCGCTGTGGCGGGGACAGTGCCTCGTGTGTAAGGCGTGGAATTCGCTGGAACTGGTGGCCGCGCCCGTCGAGGGCGCACGGAAGCGCCCGATAGGGAGCCTCGGCTCGGTGAAGGCCATGCCTCTGGCCCATGTCGAGGATCACGGCCACGAGCCGTTCGGCACGGGGCTTGATGCGCTGGACCGCGTGCTCGGCAGGGGCCTTGTTCCGGGAAGCGCCCTGCTCATGGGCGGAGAGCCGGGCATCGGCAAGTCCACGCTTCTGTTGCAGATGGCCGGGGCCGTGGCCGCTTCGGGCAAGCTGGTTCTGTACGCGAGCGGCGAAGAATCGTTGCCGCAGATCAAGGATCGCGCCAACCGTCTGGGAATGCTGCATGACAACTTGCTGGCACTGTCCACGTCACGGGTCGAGGACGTACTGCCGTTGCTTGAGGGCGACGGTGCGCCTGATCTGCTTATCGTGGACTCCGTGCAGACGTTTACGTCGGAAAGCGCGGAAGGCCTGCCCGGCAACGTGAGCCAGGTCCGGGCCGTGGCGACGGAGATCGTCGACGCCTGCAAGCGCGGCACCTCGACCGTCGTTTTGGTGGGCCATGTCACGAAGGACGGCGCGCTCGCCGGGCCGAGGCTGCTTGAGCACATGGTCGATACGGTCATTTCGCTGGAAGGCGATCGGCGCCAGATGTTCCGGCTCCTGCGCGTGTTGAAGAACCGTTTCGGGCCGAATCAGGAACTGCTGGTCTTTCAGATGGTCCGGCAGGGGCTGGAAGTCGTTGAGGACCCCGCAACCTATTTTTTGGGCGCGCGCGACGCGAGCCTCAGCGGGACGGCGGTGGTTATGGCCGTGGACGGGCAAAGGCCGCTGGCCGTGGAAGTGCAGGCGCTGGTCACGCGCAGCTACTTGTCGATCCCCCGGCGCACGGGGCTGGGATTTGACGTCAACCGATTGCATCTTATCTTGGCTGTATTGGAAAAACGCCTGCGCCTGAACTTCGGTCAGGTCGACATTTATGCCAAGGTCGGCGGCGGCATGAAGATTCAGGAGCCGGGCATGGACCTCGCGCTCGTGGCGGCGATGTTGTCGTCCTTCTACGACGTGCCGCTTCCCGAGCGGGCCGTGTTGTGGGGCGAAGTGGACCTTAACGGTCAGATCCGCCCTGTGGCTGCGCACGATATCCGGCTTTCGCAGGCGCGCAGGCTCGGCTACAAGCCGATTCTTTTCCCTTCGCAGGGCGAGGGCGACGGAATTGCCACGGTCGTGGAGTTGCAGGACAGGCTGTTCCGCCGCAAAAACTGACGGCGGAAGCGGAAAGGGCCTCAAGTCGGTTAGGCGTGGATTCTCCACGGGCCGGTTTTGGCGTATGGGGAAAAAATGCATGACGCTCTCCCGTTGCTCTTGCGCGGCCCTTGCGAACGCGTTATCAGGAATTATTCTTTATTCAAAAGGACGATTGAACCATGAGCCAGATTCCCTTTCACGCGGCCCCGGGCGGCCAGCCGGACGTCATCATGGACGTAGAGGTGGCAGAACCGAAAATGTATCAGGTCCTGCTTCACAATGATGACTATACGACCATGGAGTTCGTCGTGAATATCCTGATGACCGTTTTTCACAAGACGGCGGATCAGGCCACGAACATCATGCTGGCCGTGCACAAGCGCGGAAAAGGCATTGCCGGGGTCTACCCTCATGAAATCGCCGAAACCAAAGTAGATAAAACTCATTTCCTTGCGAGAGAGGCAGGCTACCCCCTGCGTTGCACGCTTGAGGAGGTTGGCGCATGATTGGCAAGAAATTGCAGAAAGCATTAGGCCTTGCGGTGGAGGAGCTGAAACGGCGTCGGCATGAATACCTGACGCTGGAGCATGTCCTTTACGGCATCGCATCCGAGCCTTCCGGAAGGAAGCTCATCGAACGGTGCGGCGGGAGTGCCCCCGTGCTGCGGCAGGCCCTCGATCATTTTTTCAAGACCTATATGGAGAGCCTCGACGAGCCCACCAAAGACGTTTACCAGACGCTTGCCGTCCAGCGTGTGCTGGACAGCGCGCTGGCGCACGTCAAAAGCGCGGGACGGGACGAGGACATCGGTGTTGAGGTCGGCGACGTACTCGCCGCCATCCTTGAGGAAGAGGAATACTCGTGGGCTGCCTACTGCCTGAAAAAGCAGGGCATCACCCGGCTTGCCGTGTTGGAGAGCATTTCCCACAACGATGAAGAGGGGCAGGACGAATCTTCCTCGGAATCGGGAGAGGGCGAAGGCGGTGCCGAATCGTCCAAGGACGCCTTGGCCCGTTACACCGTGGACCTGACGGCCCGCGCCCGCGAAGGCAAGCTCGATCCGCTGGTCGGACGCGAGATGGAGCTGTCGCGCTCCATCGAAATCCTCGCCCGGCGCCGTAAGAACAATCCGTTGTATGTGGGCGATCCCGGGACCGGGAAGACCGCCATTGCGGAAGGTCTGGCCCTGCGCATCGTCAGCGGCAATGTGCCGCCGGAGTTCAAGGATACGAAGATATACTCCCTTGATCTCGGGGCCGTGCTCGCCGGGGCGCGCTACCGTGGCGACTTCGAAGGCCGCATCAAGGCCGTGGTCGGAGCGTTGCAGAAGATCCCCGGCGCGATCCTGTTTATTGACGAAATCCATACTATTGTGGGTGCCGGTTCCACCAGCGGCGGCTCGATGGACGCTTCCAACCTGTTGAAGCCCATCCTTGCCGAAGGCAAGCTCCGCTGCATCGGCTCGACGACCTACGACGAGTTCCGCAACCACTTTGAAAAGGATCGCGCGCTGGCACGGCGTTTTCAGAAAGTGGACATCAAGGAGCCTTCGCTGGACGAGTGCGTGGATATTCTCAAGGGCCTCCAGCCCCACTATGAGAAGCACCATAAAGTGCGTTACTCCTCGTCGTCCCTGCGGGCGGCGGTGGAGCTTTCCGCCCGCCATGTGCAGGATCGCCTGCTGCCTGACAAGGCCATCGACGTCATGGATGAGGCCGGGGCTTCCGTGCGGCTGCGTCCGGGCTTCAAGTCCGGCTCGTCGGTTTCGCGTCAGGACGTGGAGCGTATTGTGGCCCGTATGGCCGGGATTCCCGCCCGCACCGTATCGGGCAAGGAACGCGACCGCCTGAAGACGCTCAAGGATGACCTCGGGTCCGTGCTGTTTGGTCAGGATGAAGCGGTGGATATCGTGACCCGTGCCATCCTGCGTTCGCGGGCCGGGCTCGGCAGGACGGATCGTCCCGCCGGTTCGTTCCTCTTCTATGGACCCACCGGGGTCGGCAAGACGGAACTCGCCAAGCAGCTTGCCGAGCGCATGGGCGTCGCCTTCCTGCGTTTCGACATGAGCGAGTACATGGAAAAACATGCCGTATCGCGGCTTATCGGCGCGCCTCCAGGCTACGTGGGTTTTGATCAGGGCGGCCTGTTGACCGAGGCCGTGCGCAAGACGCCCTATGCCGTGGTGCTGATGGACGAAATCGAAAAGGCGCACCCCGACATCTTCAACGTGCTGTTGCAGGTGATGGACTACGGGACGCTGACGGACAACACGGGCCGCAAGGCCGACTTCAAGAACGTGGTCCTGATCATGACCTCCAATGCGGGCGTCCGGGATATGGATGCCTCGCCGATGGGCTTCATTGAGGCCCCTGCGGGCAAGGTGGCCCAGAGCGCGGCGCAGCGCGGCCGCAAGGCCGTGGAGGCGATGTTCAGCCCTGAATTCCGCAATCGGTTGGATGCGTTGGTGCCGTTCAATGCCCTGACGCCCGATCTGATGGGTATGATTGTGGACAAGTGCATTGCCGAAATGGGCAAGGGGCTTGCCGACAAGAAGGTCAACCTGACCCTGACGCCCGAAGCCCGGAGCTGGCTGGCCAAGGAAGGCTATGACGCCAAGCTCGGCGCGCGTCCCTTGCAGCGTCTTCTCCGCGAAGCGCTGGAAGATCCGTTGGCCGGGGAAGTCCTTTTCGGCCGCCTCGTCAAGGGCGGCACGGTCATTGTGGACGCGCCCGAAGAGGGCGGCGACAAGCTGGTATTGAGGTTTGAAGAAAAATAGGGCGAAGATTGGGAAAAAGGGAGGGGAAAACCTTCCTCCAAACCCACCCCTTCCAAAGGCTTTCGTGTTCATCGAATCCCTGTTTCCCGCGTTCCCTGTAGATGAAAAGGGAGTATGGGACAGATGGACAGTACGATCCTAGCCGTGTTTCATATACGAAAGAAGGGAGCCTGAACATTTTTTGTTCAGGCTCCCTTGCTTGTTTTCTCTCTTTCTTACAGCACTGGAGTGGAACGAACTCCTCTCGTGCAGCCTCCCCACCAGTTGAAAGTCTTTGGGGGAGATAGGGGGAGGTTTGGAGGGGGGAAGAGGGGACTTTCTCCAGAAAGTCCCCTCTTCCCCCCCTCCAATTCCCTCATTCCTCCTACCCTGCGAAATAATACTTCCAAATAAGGGAAACGAACAAAATGACAAGCGAGAGGAGCAGAAAGCGGCGAACGATGGTCGGGCCGGTACGGATGGCGAGCTGGCTGCCGGCGAGGTTGCCGAGCACGTCGGCCACGGTCATGGGGATGGCGTAGAGAAAAAGCACGTCGCCGTGATACAGGAAGACGAACAGCGACCCGAGGTTCGAGGAGAGGTTGAAGACTTTGGTCAGCGCGGAAGCCTGAATGAGATTCATGCGCAGACAGACGTTGAAGGCGATGATGAAGAAACTGCCCGCGCCGGGTCCGAAAAAGCCGTCGTAAAAACCGACGCTGAAACAGATGAGCGGGGTCAGCAGGTAGACGTCTTTTGAGGTGAAACTGTCCTTGCACGACTTGGAGCGCCGGGGGATCAGGGTTATCATGGCCGCTACGGGGAGCAGGGCGATCAGGATTTTCCCGGCAGTCTGGGGATCGAAGGCGAGGATGCACTTGCTGCCTGCCGCCGAGCCGAGCAGAGCGCAGGGGATGCCGATGAATGCCAGCTTCCACAGGATGAGCCCCTTGCGGGCGAAGTTGAGCATGGCCGCGCCCGTGCCTATCGCGCCGACGAACTTGTTGGTGCCGAGGGCCTGTTGCGGCGAAAACCCCGCGATCAGGACGGCGGGCAGCCTGAGCAGCCCGCCGCCCCCGGCGATGCTGTCGATGAGGCCGGCAATAAAGGTGACGATGCAGAGGAGAGATACGGTCAGGAGCATGAAAACTTCCCCGGAGCTGAGTTACACATTGATGTTGAAAGCCGACAGAAGGCTAAGGTCCTCCTTCCCATATACAGGGTATCTTCCCCTGCGGGAGCGCGGCGTATGATATATCGCTTGCATCCCGATTACCCGGAACTGTTTCCTGATCCGGAAGGGGCCGATCCCGAAGGCCTTGTGGCGGTCGGCGGCGATCTGAGCGTCCGCCGTTTGCTGGCGGCCTACGGCGCCGGGATTTTCCCGTGGTACGGGGAAGGCCAGCCTTTGCTCTGGTGGTCCCCCGATCCCCGGTGCGTCCTGTTTCCTGAAAAATTCCGTATCCCGCATACCGTCCGTAAGGAAATACGCAAGTGCGGCTTTTCCGTGACCGTCAATCAGGCCTTTTGCGACGTCATGACGGGATGCGCGGCTACGCCGCGCCCGGATCAGGACGGGACGTGGATCATGCCCGAAATGGTGGATGCCTACGCCAGCCTGCACGAACTGGGTTTTGCCCATTCCGTTGAAGTGTGGGAGCATGATGCGGCCGGAAATACGCTCGTAGGCGGCCTGTACGGCGTCGGGCTCGGGAGGGCGTTTTTCGGGGAATCCATGTTCCACCTGCGCCCCCATGCGTCCAAGCTGGCGCTGGTCAGCCTGATGGAATGGCTGAAAGCGCGGCATTGCCAATTGGTCGATTGCCAGATGGCAACGGACCACATCATGCGTTACGGCGCGGAATGTATCCCTCGGCATGATTTTCTGCAACAGCTCCGGAAGGCTCTCTGCCGCGGTGGATGAGCATAAAAGAAAAGGCCCTTTCTTACGAAAGGGCCTTTTCTTTGGTTTGCGGCGGAGCGGAGAACACGCTCCGTACCGCTGGAGGGATGCCTGATGCGTTACTGTATGACTTCATGGACGCTCCCACAAATATATTCCAGAAAATCCGCCGCACGCTTCTCGGACCAATAGAGTTCCTGTCCCGGCGTGACGAAGCCGACGTGCCCGCCCCAAGGGGGCATTTCCAGCGTCATGGCCGCATTCGCTTCCGCAATGCGGCTCGGATAGCAATCCGGCGAAAGGAACGGGTCGTCCGAGGCATTGATCAGAAGAAAAGGCACATCAATATGCTCCAGAAAACGCAGGCAGCCGCTTTCCCGCCAATAATGGCGTGCGGAATCGAAGCCGTGCAGCGGGGCGGTATAGCGATCGTCGAATTCGCTGAACGTACGGATGCGGTCGAGCCCGTCGATATCGATGCGATCGGGAAAGCGGGAATGTTTTTCTTCGACCTTCCGCCGCAGCGTCCGCAGGAAATAGGCCATGTACGGAGCCCGGGAGGGCAGCGAAAGGACTTCCGCCGCGCCTTCCATGTCGCACGGGACGGAAACGGCGACGGCGGCGCTTACTTGTGAAGGGATAGCCCGGTCGCGCTCCCCGAGATACTTGAGCGTTTGATTGCCGCCCATGCTGAACCCCACAAGTACGATGCTCCCGTAGCCGAGGGAGATGCAGTACTGCACGACAAGGTGCAGATCGTTCGTTTCCCCGCCGTGGTAGAGCTGAAGCGTGTGGTTCATTTCGCCGGAGCAACCCCTGAAATTCCGGGCCACCACATCCCATCCTCGGCGGTTGAGCGCTTCGGCCATGCCAAGCATATACCGGCGTGTGCTGTTTCCTTCGAGGCCGTGCGACAAAATGGCCACACGCCCGGAACGGATGCCCGCGCAGGCGGGGATATGATCTATGTCGATGAAGTCGCCGTCCGGGGTCTCAAGGCGTTCGCGCCAGAGAGAAGGCAAGGGAGGATTGCGGAACAGCACGGGCCAGATGGTCTGTAAGTGACCATTCCGCAACCATATGGGAGAATTGTAGGACGAATGATTGACGACGGGCATGGCTTCCTCTTTGCGGTTACATGATTGCTCCTTGTTGTACACCATGCCGCGCCATCTGCCCACCCGGTTAGACAGCCGTGTGGCGGCCCTGAGTGAAATATGGAGAAGCCGGTCTTGTTTTTGTCCCGAGTTCGGGAGTGGAGATGTGTCGCGGGGCCTTTACTCTTTCGCCGAGGAGTCATGGGGCTTCTCTTTGAAAGGGCATAGGACATTCCCCCTATGTGCGGCGGCATCACAGCAAGGTAAGCTCAATGGAGAGTATTGGTGGATACCCTTTGGCTTTACTGCGTGTTGTTGCGCCTGACCCGTTTAGGTCTGAGCCTTTCAAAGGCCATGTGACAGGGGAAATGGGGTTTCCCCGTGGAGAGAGGTCCGTCTCGCAGAAGGAATACCAGAAAAAACTAATAATTATTCATCTATAAATATAAATCTGTTGCCTGGCGCATCAATATGGATGGTTTTTACCAAGAGGCTATGAACCGTTTTCCCTTTTTAGAAAGAACTTTGTGTAATCGATAAAGTATAATGGAAAAGAGAATGCGTTTTGGCTTTCCCATCGTGGATGCACGATTAAAGATGAACTCTTTTGAACTGATAAATATGCATTAATCTATTTTTCTCAACTGATATAGACAAAATAATGTATAGGTATTATTGATACGCCTTTCTTTGTTTCATTATTCATATCGTTGTATGTTGAGGGAAATGTATGCAAAAAACTAAGAAAGGGCAGTTGGGATTTACGCTTATTGAAATTATTTCGGTACTGGTCATTTTGGGCATTCTCGCCGCGGTCGCGGTGCCGAAATACTATGATCTGCAAAAAGAGGCGGCAGACAAAGCCGCCGCTGCTGTTGCTGCCGAGGCTATTGCCCGGTATAATATGAAATTTTCCAAAGAGTTGCTTGGCGGCGGCAAGACGTGCAGCGATGCGTTGAACGCTGCGAAGATAGAAGCTTTTGGTAAGGATGATGACGCGGCGGGCTATGGCACGGATTGGAAAGTCACCTACGTGAGCAACAAGGTCACGGCGATGAATGAAGCGAACAATGGGATATACGCAATCGACTTTGAAGAACCTTTTTGCGATTAGCATATAATAAGAGAGAGCCTCCCATTTTCGAAGAAGGGGAGGCTCTTTTTGCGTTTATTGGCCGCCGATGCACAAGACGTGCGCGTAGCGGCCTGATTTTTTACCGGTCGTTTCCACGAGGCGATGAGCAAGCTCCCGGCAATGCGGGCAGGCGTTGCGAGGCAAAAGCAGGCACAGGCTTTTATCGACGCGATCCGACGATGTTTCGATGCAGGTCAGTCCGGGGCAATCGGGGCAGAGCCGTATGCCTTCATTCTGGTGTTCACTGAGGCCGTCGGTGTCGTAATAGATGTCCCGTTCGCGCCGCCACCACTCGCCGTCACGATGGCCTTCGGAGGGGCGGGACGGCGGGTTGTGGTACTGATTCAGAACATCGTCACAGAGGCGCGAAATGTATTCCGTGACTTGCGGGCGCTGCTTGAGCGCCTTGGCGTCGTGATCCGGCTCATGGACGTGTTCAAACGGCAGGCCCGCCAACGCGAGGCAGATGCCGAGGTTGACGTAGGGCAGGGCGCCGCGGATGGAGTAACCGCCCTCAAGTACGGCTATATGCGGGTCGAGGAGCGCGTTCATGGCGGCGTAGCCGTGCGCGGAAAGCTGCATATTGGTGAGGGGATCGGTGTAGTGGTTGTCTTGCCCCGCCGAGTTGATCACCATGTCGGGTTTGAACGCCTCCAATAACGGCAGCACCACGTTTTTTGTGACGTATAAGTAACCTTCGTCTCCGGTTCCGGGGGGGAGAGGGATGTTCACCGTCCGTCCGAGCGCGCCGGGGCCGCCGCATTCCGGCAGAAACCCCGTGCCGGGATACAGCGTCCTGCCGTCCTGATGCATCGAAATGAAAAGCGTATCAGGATCGTTCCAATAGATGTCTTGCGTACCGTCTCCATGATGGCAGTCGGTATCGACGATGGCCACACGCAGCGGCCCGAAGCGGCGGCGCAGGTTTTCGATCATCACGGCTTCCATGTTTACGTTGCAGAAGCCGCGGTTGCCGTGGGTGACGCGCATGGCGTGATGTCCCGGAGGCCGCACCAAGGCGAAGGCCCGCTCGCGTTCCCCGGAAAGCACGAGCTCACCGGCCCGGATGGCGCCTCCCGCCGAGGCGAGGTGCGATGCGGAGCACACGCGCCCGACGTCCGGCAGGCAGAAGTGTACCCGCTCGATATCCTCATGCGTGGCCACGCCGGGTTTGTACTCGGTAATGCCCGGAAGGTCGAACAACCCCTCCTCGCGGAGCTGATCCTGCGTATACAGCAGGCGCTCTTCACGTTCCGGATGCGTCGGGCTGATCGCCCAGTCGAATGCCGGGAAAAAGACGACGCCAAGGGTTCGTTTGCTCATGGGAGATTCCTTTGTGAGATGACCGGGGGGAAGAAGAAATCCCCCAAAAGGGTGCCTTCTTCCTTCTCCCTAACTCCCATCCCTCATCTTCCAGACAGTTCGGCTGGTGGACGAGGCTGTATGGAGGGAGTTCGTTGCAGCGGAGGAAGAGAGCCTTCCGTTTGAGGAAAACGCCTGAACGTGACCGCTCAGGCGTCTGGACATGCAGGGAAATCCGCTCAACAGCGATTCAATAAGGCCAAAAGTTTTGGGAGAGAAGGGAGGGCGAGCCGTATGGCAGGTTTGGGGAAGGGAGAGGGAACCGTGGGGTGCTCCCCCTTCTCCAGAAAAGTTCTCCCCCTCCCCAATAAAAACCCTAGAACCCTACCGCGTCGCGGACCATGCCACGGAAGCGGGCGAAGAAATACTGGCTGTCGATGGGGCCGGGGCAGGCCTCGGGGTGGTGCTGCACGGCGAGGATGGGCTTGGTCTTGTGGGCAAAACCCTCCAGAGTGCCGTCGTTCAGGTTTACGTGCGTGACGACCACATCGGAAACGTTGTCGATATCCACACAGAAACCGTGGTTCTGGGAAGAGATTTCCACATGCCCGGTAGAGAGGTCTTTAACCGGGTGGTTACAGCCGTGGTGGCCGAATTTCAGCTTGCGGGTCGTACCGCCCAGAGCGTGGCCGAGAAGCTGATGGCCGAGGCAGATGCCCGCCACGGGATAGCTTTCGACGAGTTTCTTGATGGTCACGATTTCGTCGGTGAGGGTCGCCGGGTCGCCGGGGCCGTTGGACAGGAACACGGCCTGAGCGCCGCTGGCCTTGACCTGTTCGGCGGTGAAGGACGGCGGAACGACCAGTACGTCGAAGCCCTGTTCGGTCAGAAGGCGCAGGATGTTCCACTTGATGCCGAAGTCGTAGGCGACGAGGCGCGGGCCTTCGCCCGGCCAGTTGTAGGAGCCGTCGGCGTTGAGTTCGGCGGGGATGCCGCCGTTGCCGGTCCACTTCCACGGCGTAGCGGGCATCACGCGGGTGACGAGGTTCTGGCCTTCCATCGAAGGCAGGGACTTCGCCTGCATGACGAGTTCGGCGGGATCGGTGATGGAGGTGGAAACCATGCCGCGCATGGCTCCGTGCATACGCAGGTGGCGGGTCAGGGCGCGGGTGTCGATGCCCTCAATGCCGGGAACGCCGTGCTGTTGCAGAAAGTCGGGCAGGGAACACACGGAGCGCCAGTTGGAGGGCGTCTTGCAGCACTCCTTGACGATGAGGGCCGCGGCGTGGACCTTGCCGGACTCCATGTCTTCGGCATTGATCCCGTAGTTGCCGATCAGGGGCCACGTCATGCACACCATCTGGCCGTAATAGGAGGGATCGGTAAGAATCTCCTGATACCCGGTCATGCCGGTGTTGAAAATGACTTCCCCGCCGCCCTCGCAGGGACCGGTAAAGGAACGTCCTTCAAGTACAAAACCGTCTTCAAGAGCCAATAGCGCCTTCATTCCGTCTCCGTTATGTTGAAGCGTGGCGGCAGTCCCGCCGTTGCATTTGTCAAAGTCGCGTATGCACCCGTATTAACGGACGCAGCTTTTGCAGGTGTGCTCCGCGAGCAGCTCGCGGATGATTTCCAGATCTTCCGGCGTGTCCACGCCGTGGGCTTCGTAGCCTTCCACGCGGACCACGCGGATCGGGACGCCGTTTTCCAAAAAGCGCAGCTGCTCCAGCTTTTCCCGCTTTTCCAGCGGAGACTGCGGCAGGCTGACGAACCGTTCCAGCGCCCCCATGCGGAATGCATACAGTCCGATGTGCCCCAAAATTTCACCGTCCCCGCCCTCGCGGTCGAAGGGGATGCGCGAGCGGGAAAAATACAGCGCGTCGCCGTTGGCCGCCGTCACGACCTTCACCTGATTGGGGGAAGCCGCACGTTCCGGCGAAATCGGCGTGGCGAGGGTACTTACCTGTACCGTCCCGTCAAGGAAAGGCCTTACGAGCTGCTCAATGACGGCGGGGTCCAGCGCGGGCTCGTCGCCCTGTATGTTCACGATGACGGCGTGGGGCTCGACGCCGAGCTTTGAAGCGGCCTCGAAAACCCGATCCGTTCCGCTGGCGTGGTCGCGGCGGGTCATGACGCAGGGGATTTCCCATTCAAGGGCGGCTTCCGCAATGCGTTCGTCGTCCGTGGCAAGTACGATGTTCCTGAGCACCGAAGCGCGTTTCGCGTGGGCGTAGACATGCCAGAACATGGGGCGTCCCCAAATATCGGCAAGCGGTTTTCCCGGAAAACGCGAAGAATCGTAACGCGCTGGAATGATGCCGTAGCATGGAATGGATGTGTTCATCTCCCCCCCCGTGGGCCAATGCCCGCTCCCCGCAGGTATAGCAATATTCCTTTCCGCAATAAACCCTTTTTTTGGAGAGGGGTATGGGCGGAAAGGAATATTGGAGGGGGCGGGGAGGACTCTCTGGAGCCCTCCCTTTTCCAATGCCTTTCGCTCTTTCGGAACCGATTTGCGCTAACGCCCGCCGGATGCCAGCTTGGTCATGTCCCACATGGGCATGAAGATGGCGAGGGCGAAGAAGCCGACGACGGCGGCGAGAACGACGATGAGGATGGGGCCGATGGCTTCGGTCATTTCACCCACGGCGTACTCGACCTCTTCGTCATAGTGGGCGGCGAGGTCCTCAAGCATGGTCTCAAGATTGCCGGCGCCTTCGCCGACGGCGACCATGTTGATGGTCAGCGGCGTGAAATAGCGTGCGGTGCTGAGCGGTTCCGCGATGCCCTGGCCTGATCGGAGTTTTTCCTTGATGGTGGAAAATTCCCGCTCCAGCGCGGCATTGTTGATGGTCTCTGAAAGAATATCCAATGAATCAAGGATACTGACGCCGCTGCGCTGGAGGATGGAAAAGATGGCGGCAAAGCGGGCCATGATCGACATCTGGACGACCTTGCCGACGAGCGGGAGGGTGAGCAGCGTCCGGGCCCACAGGTAGCGGCCCCGGCTTGTCCGTATCCACCAGCGCACCCCGAAGAACATGCCGACGGCAGCCGCCAGCAGCAGGTACCAGTAGTCGGACAGCGCGGTATTCATGGCAAGGGCCATGCGCGTCGGCCACGGCAGTTCGATTTTGGCGTTGACAAACAGCTTGGCGAAGCTCGGGACCACCCAGTTGAGGAGGAAGAAAAAGGCTCCGGCCAGCGTGATCAGCACGATTTTGGGATAACGCAGGGCCGATTTCACGTCGTTGCGGATCTTGTTTTCGTGCTCCAGCAGGTACGTGAGGCGATCCAGCACGTCGCCCATCGAGCCGCTGAATTCGCCAGCCCGAATCATGGAGCAGTAGAGCGGGGAGAAAATATCCGGATGCGACCGGAACGCGTTATACAGCGTACCGCCCGTGCTTACCTGCTGCGCGATGTCCGCCGTAGCGGCTTTGAGCGTGGGGTTTTCCGTCTGCGTCTGGAGGATGCCCAAAAGCTGCGTGATGGAGACGCCTGCGTTGAACAACGTGCGGAACTGTTTGCTGAACAGGATGATCTGTTTGTAGGTGACCGGCTTCTGGAAGAATTTTTGGAAGCGTTTGCTCTTCAAGGGGCCGTCCCGACGGGTAACCTCAGTCGGCATGAGGCCGCGGCCAAGCAGCGCCTGACGCGCCTGTTCCGCGCTTTCGGCCTCAATATCGCCGGTGAGCGTCACGCCTTCGTCATTGATCGCCCGGTAGGCATACGTATGTTTTTGGTCCGCCATGAGTATCCTTTTTCAATATTCGTCCGACAGGGACTCCCTCCGCGCAACCTCCCCACCAGTCGAAAGTCTTGGGAAAGAAGGGGGTACGGGGGAGGGAAACCTCTCTGAAGAAAGGTTTCCCTCCCCCGATTCTCTTTTCCGGTCCCCCTACACCATAGCGGCGCGGAGGGCTTCCTCGACGGTGGTGATCCCGGCGCGGACCTTGCGGGCCGCGTCCTGAGCGAGGGTGTTCATGACGCCCTGCCGCTGGGCGATGGCGGAAATCTCCTGCGCGTGGGCCCGGCGGACAATGGCTTCCTGGATTTCCGGCGTCACGGGCATCACTTCGAAAATACCGATCCGGCCCAAATAGCCCGTGTTCCCGCAGTGGTAGCAGCCTTTCCCGCGCCGGAAGGTTGCCCCTTCCGCATCCTTGATTCCGAAAAGCCCGAGCAGGGCGCGGGGCGGATCATAGGGCTCGGCGCAATGGGGGCACACTTTGCGGACAAGGCGCTGGGCAAACGAGCAGAGGAGCACGGAAGCGACGAGATAAGGCTCGATGTGCATTTCCATGAGCCGGGAGACCGCGCCGGGCGCGTCGTTGGTGTGCAGGGTGGACAGCACGAGGTGCCCGGTGAGGGCCGCCTGTACGGCGATCTGCGCGGTTTCGCTGTCGCGGATTTCGCCCACCATGATCACATCCGGGTCCTGGCGCAGGATGGAGCGCAGGCCGGAGGCGAAGGTCATGCCCGCCCGGACGTTGAGCTGTACCTGCCGGATGCCGTCAATGCGGTATTCGACGGGATCTTCAAGCGTGATGGCGTTCACGTCCGGCTTGTTGAGAAGCTGGAGGATGGAATAGAGGCTTGTGCTCTTGCCGCTCCCGGTGGGGCCGGTGGACAGGATCATGCCGTAGGGCCTTTCGATCGTTTGGGAAATGGTCTTGCAGTCCTTGTCGCTCATGCCGAGCTTGTCCAGCGTGTAGACGTGGTTGGTGCTCATGTCGAGCAGACGCATGACCACGTTTTCGCCGTAGATGGTCGGCAGGGTGGAGACGCGGACGTTGATTTCCCGGCGGTCCACCATCATGGTGAAACGCCCGTCCTGCGGCACGCGGGTAATGGAGATGTCCATATTCGCCAAAATCTTGATGCGCGAGACGATGGAGGCCCCGACGCTTTTCGGGGGCGAGGGCGTTTTTCGGAGCTTGCCGTCGATGCGGAAACGGATCTGGATGGAATCCTTTTCCGGGCTGATGTGGATGTCGCTCGCCGATTCGCGTACCGCCTGCGTCAGGATGGAGTTGACGAGGCGGACCACCGGGGCTTCGTCGGGCTGGCCGAGCTCGTCTTTGGGCGTTTCACTGGCGATGAGCAGGTCGTCGGACGCCACGGGCTGATCGGGCAGAGCGGTAAAGCTCTCCATCACCCCGTCCATCGTGTTGAAATGGCCGTACAGCGCGGCGTAGAGCTGGGTGAACTCCTGCCGGAGGCACATGACCGGCTCCACTTCGCGGTCCGTGACGATTTCAATGCGGTCCAGCGCGTCGATATCCAGCGGGTCCATCATCGCCACGACCAGCACATCCCCGCGGATGAGCAGGGGGACGGCATTGGTGCGCTGCGCCACGTCGGCGGGCAGGCGGTCGGAGAGGGACAGATTCAGCGGGAAGCGGGAGGGCGTGTAGCGTTCGATGCCGGTTTGGCGGCACACGGCGTCCACAACGTCGCTCTCGCGGCAGATGCCCTGTTTGATCAGGTACTCGCCGAGCTTCATGCCGCTGCTGCGCTGGCCCTGGAGGGCGGCTTCAAGCTGGTCGGCGCTGAGCAGGCCGGAGGCCAGCAGCAGTTCGCCGAGTCTCATTCGTGTATGCATGTGCTATCTCCTCGCGGCCCCGGCCGAGGGCGCGGGAAGCGCCCCGTTCCGGAGCGAAGGGCTTTCGCTCATGGAAGGCGCGGACGGGAGCGGCGGCAGTTCCCGCGTGGGCAGGATTTCCGGCGTGATGAAGATAAGCACTTCCTCCATCGTCTTGCCCTTGCTCTCGTGGCCGAAAACGTACTTGCCGCCGGGGATGTCCTTGAGCCCGGGAACGCCCGCGTTGATGTCCGTCCCCTTTTCCTTGGTCAGGCCGGAGATGACCACGGTTTCGCCGTTGCGCATGATGAGGGTCGTTTCGGTCTGCTTCTTGATGATGAAGGGATTGCCGTCCACGGAACGGGAGGTGTCCACTTCGTCCTTCTTGACCAGCACCTTGAGCTTGAGGTTGTCGCCGTCGATGACGTTGGGCGTCATCTCAAGGCGCAGGACCGCGTCTTCGAACTTGACCTCGCGGTCGCCCATGTTGCTTGTGGAAACATAGGGGACCTTTTCGCCGTTTTCGGTGTAGGCCATCTTGTTGTCCAGCGTGGTGATGGAGGGCGAGGACAGGATGTTGATGTTGCCGTCCTTTTCCATGAGGTTGAGCTGGACTTCGAGCATACTGCCGCCGACCTTGCCGAACAGGAAGCCGAGGGAGCCCATGTCGTTGGACGCGATGCCGGAATAGTCGAGGCCGAAAGGCGCGCCGCCGAGGCCGGAGCCGTGCGTTCCGGTCAGGCCGCCGGTGACGGGGTCCTGCCCCTGCGTGCCGGACGCGCCGGAGCCGATCCACGCGTGGTTGCCGTTGTTGAAGGAACCGGAACGCCAGACGCCGCCCCACTGCACGCCGAGTTCGCGGGCGGTTTCCTTGGTGGCTTCCACGATGTAGGCCTTGAGGTGGACCTGCGGGCGCGGGCGGTCGAGGTTGTCCACAAGCCGGATAATACGTTGCTGATCCTGTTCCGTGGCCTGGATGATCAGGGCGTTGCTGTGTTCGTCCACTTCGATGACGGCGGCCTGCCCGCCTTGCCCGTTGGCGGCGGTGAGGAATTTGGTGAGGCTCTGCTGCAGGGCCGCGGCTTCGGCATAGCGCACGCTGACCACGCTGACGGTGAGCGGCGAGTTCTGGCGGGAGATGAGCTCCTGCTGGGCAAGCTGGTTGTCGAGCGTCTGGAGGTTGATTTCCTTCTGTTTTTCCACGGCGGTCAAGACTTGCAGGATGTTGCCCTGCCAGCGGTATTGCAGGCCGTTGGCGCGCAGCAGCCCTTGGAACACGTCCCGCCACGGGGATTTCTGGACATTGAGGCTGACCGTCCCGCTTACGCCGGGACTGAGCATGACGTTGACCCCGGCGGCGGCCGCGAGGCTGCGCAGGGCGACGCCCACATCCACGTTGTGGAGCTTGAGGGTGACGGGAATGGTGGGCAGGGGACGGGACGCGGCCTGTTCCTGTTTTTCCGTGTGGCGCATGATCACGCGGGGCTCGGGGCGCAGATCGGAGGGCGCGGGCGAATAGCCCTGCGAATCCTGCGAGAGCTGCTTCCAGTGATCCATGAACTCCTGCTTTTTGTCTTGCTTGGGGGAGCAGGCCGCGAGCAGACAGAACAAGGCCAGGAGGCAAAGGATGGAAACGGGCCGTTGTCGCATAGTATTCTCCACTCGCCGCAAGGACGCGGCGAAGCTGTTCGTTGAGAGGCGCGGCTTATATGTCGTCCCCGGAGTAGGGCAGGGTCCATTCGGCGTTCCGCGACGGCGAATAGAGGCGCACGCCGTCGGAACCGATGAACCGGATCACGTCGCCGGTATTGGGGAGCGTGTCGCCCACGCCGTATTCCAGCCCGCCGATGATGGCGAGAGCTTCCTTTCCGGCCTGCACATAGCCGGAATAGACGAGGCCCGAGGCGTTCGCGGACGCCGCCTGCTGCGCGTCGGGCAGCCCGTTTGCCGGAAGGGTGAACGGATTGCGCGGGGCCGGGCGCAGCGAGGAGGCGAGGATGTAGCGCTGGCCGTCCGACAGCGGGAGGGCCTGCAGGCGCGCCGTGACCTCTCCGGCGACGGCCCGGGCCTGTTGCAGGGAGCTGTCCGTGCCGGAAGGCGCCGGGGAAGGCAGCAGCGTCGAAAGGCCGAACTGGATGCCTCCCCCCATGACGGCGGCGCCCATGGCCGCCAAAAGTATCTTTTCCCGTAGCGTCATCGTATCAGCCCTTCATCAGTGCCGCGGCGTGTTGGCCTGTTGCGTGAACGTGGCCCATATCCCCAGCGAGTATGCGGGAAGCGCGCCGGAAGGGGTGACGTTCAAAAATTCCATGCCGGAAAGCCACGGCTGTTCGCTCAGCAGGAGGACAAGGCGCCGGAAATTGTCGGGAGGGCCGGAAAGGGTGCCGTCCAGACGGATGCGGTTCTTTTCCACGACGGTTTCGGCGGCGGGGACGAAATGGGAACTCTGCATCCCGGACAGGCTGACCATTTCCTGCAGCGAGGTGACGATGAGCGGCAGGGTGTCCGGCGTCGGCAGGGTTTTGGTCGCTCCGAGAAGGCGTCGGGTTTCCTCGCGCCGGGCATTGAGCCCCTCCATGAGCGGCTGAAGGGTTTCCTGCACCTGTATCCGGGTTTCGAGTTCTTTGATGTCCGCTTCGAGCTTCCACGTAACATACCAGAGCGGGGCGAGGCAGAACAGCAGCACGCACAGCGCCATCACGCCCTGAAGCGCGAGGGCCCTGAGGGGGAACCATGCCGGGACGATCGGGAGACGCATGTTACACCAGCCTCAGCGTTGCGACGAAGGAGAGGATTTCCGTATCCGTCTGCTGCTTTTCCACAACCAGGGACAGAACCATCGGCGAGTGCTCCAGCTGGCTGAGGAATTCCGCAAGCTGCGACTCGCGCTGGAGCATGTCGCCCACCACGCTTCCGGTGAGCACGGCGACGGCGCTTTCTTCGGGTTCGGATGGTTTCTTTGTGCCGCGCGGCGCTTCCTGCTTGCCGGGATTCACGTCCTTGAACGTAACCCGCATACCCGTGATATGGATGGCCTCGGGGGTGAAGGTCGAGAGTTCGGTCATGAGCGCGGCGGCGATGCGGCGTTTCGCCAGTGTCCGGGCCTGCACCTGCCATTTCTGGGTGTCGGCCAGATTGTTCCTGAGTTGATCCGGCGTGTAGAGCACGGGCCACGAGGCAATCCGGCTTTCCAGCTCGGCCTTGTGCGCTTTCTCGTCCAGATAGCCCATGTACAGTTTGCCGCAGAAGGCCAGAAGCAGCATGAGCACGACGGTCGTGAGCCCTATCGAAAGGAACGTGATCCGCATCTGCCGTTCCCTGCTCTTCTGATCCTTGTAGGTCATGATCGCATTGGGCGTATACGCCGGGGCGGAGAGGCTCAGGCCGATGGATTGCAGCAGGCTTTCGTCGGCGGATCTGGCCAGCGCCTTTTCCAGATCCGTAGCCGCGCCGGGCGTGGTCTGCCCGTCAAAGCGCAGCGGGCGGCAGGGGAGGCCGAGGGTGGTTTCGAACTTTTTCAGCGCAAGCGCCATGCAGCCGCCGGGGGCGAACACAATGACGCCCTGAATGTTCGGCATCCCCATAGCGTTGCGGAAGTGGTCGGCGGTGCGTTCCAGCTGCCTGGCCAACCTCCCGAGAGGCTGGGAAAGGCGCAGAAGCAGGCGTTCCTCTTCTTCGGGCGTGCGGCGCCTGTTTTCGCAGAGCAGGTGCAGGCCTTCTTCATAGGAAATTTCATCGTCCGGAATTTTTTCGGCGAGGGAGGATAGGGGCGCTGCGGGCACGGAAGGCGCGACAGGTGCCGAAGCCATGTCCATATCCATTGGGGACAGCTGTGGAAGGGACAGCTCCAGCGGCAGGGATTCCGGCTGCAGGATCAACGGGAACGGGTCCGAGGGCGACGTGAATGATGAAACGGCCTGCTGCCGTTCGGAGTGAGGCCCGGCAAGCTCCCCGCCCAACGCCTCCATCGGCAGGTGCTGCGGCATGGGCGGCACAACTGGAGGCGGAGGCGTTTTCTTGCGGCCGCCGCCGTAGGATTCCTGCAACGCCGTGACGAGGCTTCTCAGGCCGGTTTTGATGGTCCGGCTGAGCGCGATGTTGGTACCGGAAAAGATCTCGATGCGAGTGGAGTCCTCTCCTATGTCGGCGAAGGCGAAATGTTCCCACGGCGAGGACAGCCAGCCCGAAGCGAACAGGTTTTGCGCGTAGATGTTCCCGGAGGTGATGCCCGCCGGAGAAACGCCGGCCGCGGCGAGCGTATGCCTGACGGTGTTGACCGCGCCTTTGTTGGCGATCATGGCTGTGACGGGGAGGCGGGGCACGCCTTTGTCCAGCACTTCGGCGTCCACACGATAGTCGAAGATGTTTTCGGCCTCGTCGAACGGTTTTTCCCGGATCGCGGTCATCTTGGCAATGGCGTCGCGATCTTTAGGGCTGACTTTGGGAATGCGGTAATGGCGAAGCTCATCCTGCCCGTCGGGGAGCCGGACCCATATGTCCGCGTCGCGTCCGCCATGAGGCAGGAAGGCGCTCAACGCCTCGCGTATCCTGTCGGCGAGGCCCGGTGTTTCCCAGTCCATGGTTTCCGGGATGCTGAAGCTCTGAATGGCCTCAAGGATCGGTGTGCTTCCAGCGCGGCGTTGTACAAGGCAGATCCTGCCCTTGCCGACATCAATACCCACAACCGAGCGCTCTTTGCCGAACAAAGAACGGTGGGGCGCGGCCGGAGGAATCTGGAGGGGTGGGGCGAAAGAAGCGGGAGCGTCGTCTTTCTGGGGTGTACTGCGGATATGATCCAGCAGCTTCTGTGTGGCACTGGCCTGGCTTGCGGATAAAGACACGTTAACACCCCGTCGACTATCAATTGGAATTAAATGATATCCGCCAACGGTGACGAGAGCAAGAGCGTTCTTGTCCTTTTTACCGGGCAGAGGCGTTAAAAGTACGCCGGAGGCGGAACGTGGTGTCGTGCCCCATTCAATTATGGTTTTTCATATAGAAGATGCTGGAAACGCGTTCGTTTCGGCGCAGGGTACAGGAAGGGAGGGCGGACGTGCCGCTTCTTTTTTCATCCCGGCAAGATGCCCCGGTTTTTGAACGCGGGGACAGGTGCCCCTCATGAATCAAAATAAGGAGGAAGAAACATGATGCTTCTTCCTCCTTTTCGGAGACCGGGAATGGGTACCCTTCCCGGCGATATCCGAGGCCGGGCCTCAGTTCGTTGCGTTAGTCGCGGCGGGGACGGCGTTCGCGGCGTTCGCCGCGATCCCCACGGTCACCGCGATGATCGCGGTCGCCTTCGCCGCGCGGAGCGCGGGCGGGGCGGGCGGTGTCCTCGGGCTTCCATTCGATGCCCTGTTCTTCGAGGAGGACGGCCTTGCGGCTGGCACGGATGCGGTCGCCGTTGATTTCGATGACCTTCACCAGCATGTCTTCACCGAGGTGGGCCACGTCGGAAGCCTGCGCCACGCGGCTGGTATCAAGCTGCGAAATGTGCACGAGGGCTTCGACATTGGGCATGATTTCCACAATGGCGCCGATTTCCAGCACTTTGCGGACCTTGCCCATGTAGTTCTTGCCGAGGTCGGGGCGCTGGTCATAGTACTGCACCAGTTCCTTGGCCTGTTCCATGGATTCGGCTGTGGGGGCGAAGATGGAGATGCGGCCGCTGTCTTCGATGTCCACGGAAGCGCCGGTGGCGGCGGTGATCGCCTTGATGTTCTTGCCGCCGGGTCCGATGATCATGCGGATGACTTCGGGGTTCACGAAGACTTCGGCATGTTGCGGGGCATACTTGGAGAGTTCGGCGCGGGGGCCGTCGATGGCCTTCTTCATTTCGCCGAGGATATGTAGGCGGGCTTCATGCGCCTGACGCATGGCCTTGCGCATGATCTCGGTGGTCAGGCCGGTGATCTTGATGTCCATCTGCACGGCGGTTACGCCTTCGGCGGTACCGGCAATCTTGAAGTCCATGTCGCCGAGGGCATCTTCGTCGCCGAGGATGTCGGTCAGCACGATGAAGTTGTCGCCTTCCTTGATGAGGCCCATAGCCACGCCGGCGACCGGATCGGAAATCGGCACGCCCGCGTCCATGAGGGACAGGCAGCCGCCGCACACCGCGGCCATCGAGGAGGAACCGTTGGATTCCAGCGTTTCGGCCACCACGCGGACGGTGAAGGGGAAGCCGTCGCCCGCGGGGATGATGGGCTTGAGGGCTTTTTCGGCCAGCGCGCCGTGGCCGATTTCGCGGCGGGACACGCGGACGGGCTTCACTTCGCCCACGGAGAAGGGCGGGAAGTTATAGTGCAGCATGAAGGTCTTGGTCACGTCGCCGGTGAGCGAATCCATGCGCTGGTTGTCCGTGGAGCTGCCGAGCGTGGTCACGCACAGGGACTGCGTTTCACCGCGCGTGAACAGCGCGGAGCCGTGGGCGCGGGGCAGAATGCCGGGCTGGATTTCAATGGGGCGCACGGTCTTGGTGTCGCGTCCGTCGATGCGGGTGCCTTCGTCAAGGATGCGCTTGCGCACGACCTTCTTTTCAATGTGGCCGATGATGTCGCCGACGGAGGAGAGGGCCTTTTCGTCTTCGCCATAGGTCGGATCGGCCTTGAGGGCTTCGACGATCTTTTCCTTCACGAGCTTGCGGGCGTCCTTGCGGGCCATCTTTTCGGGCACGCGCATGGCGGCTTCGAGGCCGGCTCCGGCGGCAAGTTCTTCGATGCGGGCGAGCAGGGCCGCGTCGTCTTCCTGCGGGGTGAAGGCCATCTTCGCCTTGCCTGCGAGCTCGCGCAGCTTGACCTGCGCTTCGACGAGGGGCTGGATTTCCTTGCGGCCCCATTCGAGGGCGTCGATGATCACGTCTTCGGGAACAAAGGTGGCTTCGCCTTCAACCATGACCAGCGCGTCGGCGGAAGCGGCGAACACGATGTTCAGGTCGCTTTCGGCCATTTCCTTGACGGTGGGGTTCAGGATGAACTGGCCGTTGATGCGGCCGATGCGTCCGCCGGCGACGGCTTCGGCGAAGGGCAGGGGCGACAGCATGACGGCGGCGGAAGCGGCCGTGATGGAGAGCACGTCGGATTCGTTTTCCTGGTCGGAGGAAATGACGCTGGCGAGCACCTGCACGTCTTCGGGGAGGCCCTTGGGGAACAACGGGCGGATCGGGCGGTCGATGAGGCGGGAAACGAGGGTTTCGCGCTCGGACGGACGGCCGATTTCACGGCGGAAGAAGCTGCCGGGGATACGGCCCGCGGCATACATGCGCTCGGAATATTCCACGGTCAGCGGGAAGAAGCCGCGGTCGAAGTCGAGGGGCTGTGAACAAACGGTAACGAGCACGACGGTGCCACCGCACTGGATGGTAACGGAGCCGTGGGCCTGCGTAGCGACGCGGCCGGTCTCAAGGATGATTTCCTTGCCGCCGATGGTGGCGGAAACCCGGGTGGGGGCTTTTCTAAAACTCATGGTGAATCCTTTTCTCTTCGGGAAGGAGACTCCGGGAACAATATCGATCCAAACGTCGATCCTGTTCGCGGAAACTCCTTCTCATGACGGGTTGAGGTTGATGATGTGGAAAGGGGGAGCCCAAGGCTCCCCCCCGAAAACGCACTTACTTGCGCAGTCCCAGCTTTTCGATGAGAGCGCGGTAACGCTGAATATCTTTGCTCTTGAGGTAGTTCAGCAGGTTGCGGCGCTGACCGACGAGCTTGAGCAGGCCACGGCGGGAGTGGAAGTCCTTCTTGTGTTCCTTGAAGTGCCCGGTGAGGCCTTCAATGCGGGCGGTAAGCAGAGCTACCTGGACTTCCGGGGAGCCGGTGTCGCCTTCATGCTTGGCGTGAGCTTCGATAACAGCCTTTTTCTGGGCGGCGTCCATGACCACAGCGATATCCTCCGAATGGGTTGCGTTAGTTCCAAAGCCCCCTGAGGACCTTCCAGGCGGGGCCGCCGGAGACGGCTTCGGCGAGCGCGAGAGGCTGTCCGTCGGGCGAGAGCAGGACGGCGTTGGCGCCGGGAACGCACGGGATGTCCGTTCCGCCCTGTGCTCTGGAGCGCGCGCGGCGCGCTTCCGTCCACACAAGGATCTTGCCGTTTTTCGTGTCCGCCTCTTCCTGTCCGGTCACGGTGATCGTGGGCCAGTGGGGGAGAGCGGCGGTCACGGGGATGACCCGTTCAGGCAGCGTTTCGGGCTCGGCGAGCAGCGTGTCCAGCGGACAAGCCCTGTCGAGGCCAAAGGGGTGGCTATACTCCCGAATCAGTTCCGTGAGCACGGCTCCGCACCCCAAGCGCGTCCCCAAGCTGTGGGCGAGGGACCGTATGTAAGTGCCGGAACTGCAAATGACTCGGAAGGTAACGTACGGAAGCTCAACCCTGAGGACTTCCGCACGCGAAATTTCGATGGTCTTGATTTTGAGCGGGGTTTCTTTCCCCTCCCGGGACAGCTTGTAGAGGGGCTGACCTTGATGCTTGGCCGCCGAATAGGGCGGTACGGGCTGTTCACTCGTGCCCACCCAGCCGGCGATGACGTCGGTCACGGCTTCGGCGGTCACATGGTCCCACGGCGCTTCGGCGGTAATCTGGCCGTCGGCGTCCCACGTATCAGTGGTCTGCCCGAGCCGGACAGTGCCCTGATAGGCTTTGACGCCTCCCGCCATGAGATATCCGGAGATTTTGGTCGCGTGCCCGAGAAGCACCAACAGAACGCCCTGAGCCATCGGGTCCAGGGTGCCTGCGTGTCCTATCTTTTTCTGCCCCAACCGTTTGAATCGGTTGGTACACTGGGCGGACGAGAGCCCGCGTGGCTTGTCGACCACAAGAAGACCGTGCTGTTGTTCCATATGAGGTGAGTACTCTATACATTTTTTTCCCGGTCGTCCAGTGGTTCTTGTGAGAGATGTGGAAGTCGAAGGCATCCCGGGAGGGCGGAGCCTTTCGGAAGAAAGGCCTCCTCCTCTGCGCATTCCGCTTCTCCCGCTCCAGCGGCTTTTGACTGGCGGATATCCGGAGCTGGCTGCCGGATTGGGCCGCCTGCCGTGCGCCCCCGTCCAGAGAGGGGAGCAGGGAAGCGTTGAGTTTCCGTCAGGTTTCCGGTAATCGGAACGCTCATCTTCGCTTCTGATGGTTTCAAGAGGAGATGGATGACTCAATGGGTTGGCCTCGCCTGACGTTCCCGCAAGGACGCGGCGGCAAAGCTGAGGCATGCGGGTTTTCGCTGCCGAGGGACGTTTTGCTTTCATGCTCTCCCCCGATTTTCTTCAATAAGGATTTTTTATGGATATATCCCTTCCTGATGCCGAATCGACCGTTGAGTTCGGCAGGCAGCTTGGCCGGGCGCTGAACGAACAGTACGCCGAGGGCGGCGAGCAGGTTCATATCATATTGTTCTACGGCGATCTGGGCTCAGGCAAGACCACGTTCACACGCGGCTTCATCGAAGCGTTGCCCGGAGGGGAGAATGCGGAAGTCTCCAGCCCGAGCTTTACCCTGTGCAACAGCTATCCCACGACGCCCTCCGTCATCCATTGCGATCTGTACCGCTCGGAGGGCGCATTGCCCGATGAAGTGGACGAGGCGCTGGATACGGAATCCGGACTGGTGCTCGTTGAATGGGCCGAGCGGATTGCGGCCGAGAATTTGCCCCCGAAACGTCTGGACATCCTGTTTCAAGTCTGCAAAAATAACAGGTTGGTAACGCTGTCCCCCTATGGGAAGGCGGCGCACTGCGTATTGCAGAAACTGGCTCGTCTCCGCGATTCCGGGGAATGACGGCAAAGAGGAAGGGTTTCTGCCTCACAGGTCACGATGAAGGACTCAGCTATGCGTATTCTGGTACAAAAATTCGGAGGGACGTCCGTAGCCGACATCGACCGCCTAAAAATGGTGCGTGGTAAGGTGAAAGCCGCTCTGGATCAGGGATACAAGGTAGTCGTGGTGCTTTCCGCCAAGTCCGGGAAGACCAACAAACTGCTGGATCTGTCGACCCGTTGGGCCGCAGAGCCTGATCTGGCGGAAGTGGACAGTCTGCTTTCCACGGGCGAGCAGGCCTCGATCGCGCTTTTCAGCATGTTGCTCAAGGACTCCGGCATCAAGGCGCGTTCGATGCTCGGCTGGCAGATCCCGATCATCACGAATGATGAATTCGGCCGTGCCCGCATCCTCTCCATTGATGCCTCCCGCATCCATAAGGAGCTTGAGGCGCACGACGTGCTCGTGGTCGCCGGGTTCCAGGGCTCGACGGAAGACGGGCGCATCACCACGCTCGGCCGTGGCGGGTCCGATACGTCCGCCGTGGCGCTGGCCGCCGCTCTGGATTCCTGCGAGTGTGAAATCTATACGGATGTGGACGGGGTCTATACGACGGACCCCAATCTGTGCTCCACGGCTCGCAAACTCGATCGCGTCACCTATGAGGAAATGCTTGAAATGGCTTCCATGGGTGCGAAGGTATTGCAAATCCGTTCTGTGGAGTTCGCAAAGAAGTATAATGTTCCCGTTCACGTGCGCTCCACGTTTTCTGATGATCCGGGAACGCTGGTCGCCCAGGAGGACGCCATGATGGAAGCCGTGCTCGTCTCCGGCATTGCATATGACAAGGATCAGGCCCGTGTAACCGTATGCGGGGTTCCTGACCGCCCCGGCGTCTCCGCCGCCCTTTTTGCGCCGCTGTCCGAAAACGGCATCATGGTTGACATGATCATCCAGACCGCCAGCCGCGAAGGCGTGACCGACATGACGTTCACCGTGTCCCGCAAGGATCTGGAGAAAGCCATTCAGCTCATGAAGGAAATCGTCGCGAGAATCGGCGGTACGGGAGTGGAACACGACCCCTATGTCGCCAAAGTCTCCGTCATCGGCGTGGGAATGCGTAACCACACCGGCGTGGCGACCAAGGCCTTCGCCGCCCTGCAGCAGGAAAACATCAACATCCAGATGATCAGTACGTCCGAGATTAAGATTTCCTGTCTGATCGACGAAAAATACACCGAACTCGCTGTGCGCACCCTGCACGACGCGTTTGAACTGCACAAGCCTGATCACGCCTAGCCGTCAAGCGAACTGATGCGAAGGCCCGGAGAGTCCTCTTTCCGGGCTTTTTTCATGAGTATCATCCCGGAAAACGCATATTCTCATAGTGCAATAAAACAAAAAGGTTGGATATTGAGAAGAAAATGTTTTGGAAAAAATTCCAAAAAATGGTTGACAGAGAGCGGGGTCTGGGGCAAGGTATGCAAATGCTTCGGCTGCGTGGTGAAAACAACCTGCAGCTGTTGTGTCGTCACTGTGGTAGCACAGTAACGGTTTTTTTGAAAAAAGCAGAAGAAAGCGGTTGACAGCGAGAGGGGGCCGGGATAAGTTCCCGCTTCTGCGCCGGGGAGAAATCCTCGCGGCGCGCTCCGAA
>QWCN01001583.1_pt1 | contig 68838 bp, 66 predicted proteins | sample 1972711 | NCBI WGS metagenome assembly QWCN01 (sample SAMN09866707, study PRJNA288562) | Human gut metagenome isolate term1_stool, whole genome shotgun sequencing... | isolation source: gut | host: Homo sapiens | place: USA: California | reverse complement strand
GAGAACCACCACAAGGCGTGAGCCTTGTTTTATGGTTCGAGCGCGAACGAGCGGAGGCTGGAGTGTTTTGTTGAGTGATGAAATCACGATATCGAAACATGGAATTGCCGTTCAACGCGAGTGAGCAAGACAATCCATTTCTGGGAGTTTTTTACAAAGTTTAAAAAAGACCTCAACGGAGGTCTTTTTTATTGTTTCAAATATTTATCTTTTAGATATGTTGTTAAAACGTTTCTTTGCATCAGAACCGAGCTCAATGCCTTCTTCTTTTTTCGACTTCATTATTTCGTGAAGCCATTCTCTATAAGGTTTAGAACCGCTAAATGCTTCTGCAACATTACGAAAATGCTTGTCTTCTGCGGATATAATATCTTTTTGTGTTAGTAAGTCTAGCTTCGGCAATAAATCTTTAGCAAAGAATGATGTTTCTTTTCCCATAACAGGAGCGTTGTTACTGGTTCCGAATACTTTGTTAAATAATCTGAGTGAAAACTTTTTAACGTTTCTGTTATCCTGAGTTCGTACAGAGGTGTAAAAAATATCAACAACGCTATTCTTATCTCCCATTGGAGCTAATTTTTGTGTAATTTCATTAAGCTTTTCTGGATTTTTAGCGAGTAATGACTTAATTTGTCCGCCGGGTACAGCTTTAAAAGAAACATTATTATTTAACTGCATTTAAATTCTCCTTACCTTGATATATAAGTATGTGAAAAAATTTTTTGCTAGTTTTGTTACAAAAGTTAACCCTTACTGCTTGTTATATCCGATAGGTTTTCTCGTATTACTTTTCCTGTCTTTCATAAAGTCATCAATGGCTTTGTCAAAATCTTCCTTTTCGATTTTAAAATCTTTTAAATCATTAGAATTAAAAGTTTTGTTTTCCATTTTTGTGAAAATTCCTGCACGAACATATCCATTGTTGTGCGCATCATTGACAATATGCTTAATATCTGCACCTGTTGCTTTCAGAGAGTGAAGCTTACTCAATAATTCTTCTGTATTAATATTTTCATCAAGCGTTTTTTTCTTAGTATGAACTTTGAAAATCTCTCTTAGGGCATCCATATCGGGCTCTTTAACTTCGTAATGTTTCCCAAAACGGCCGGAACGAATTATTGCTTTATCAAGGGCTGCGTAATTATTTGTAGCACCAATTACAAAAACGCTGTCGCCTTCATTATCAATATCAGTCATAAGTGTTAAAATTTGGTTTACAACTTTATTCCCGTATTCATCTTTACTATCTCTGCTTCTTGCAACAGCATCAAATTCATCAAGGAAAATAATAGTAGGCTGATTTTCTTTTGCTTCTGTAAAAAGGCTTCTCCAGTTAGCTTCTGATTCGCCAACCCATTTTGACTCTAGGTCAAGACCGTTGAGGCTTATAAAATTTGCACCGGCTTCATTTGCAAGTGCTCTTGCAATATGTGTTTTACCGGTTCCCGGAGGTCCGTATAAGATAAAACCGCGGTTAAGCTCCATGTTCTCATAAGCATCCGGATAATGAAGCGGATAAATGATATCTTTTTTTAGAGTATCTTTAAGTTCCTGATATCCTCCAACTTCGGCAAACGTTACAGCAGATGTTCCTTTGTGGTCGGTTTTCATCAACTTTGATAATGTTTTTTTGTTGAGTGTTTCAAGGTTTTGTTTAACCTCTTTCTCATAGTCAAATGCACGTGCGAAATTTTTTCTATACATGCTTAAATTTGTTTTTGGCTCATCTTTAATTTTTAGCAAATTCCCATCAACAGAAAGTACATCTTCAGGAATAACATAAAAACTTTCCTGAGGTTTTAGCGGATAAGTTTTATCACCGCTTATCAGAGGAATTTCAAAATCATTAAGGTTAATAACTTCAGTATCTCCACTGCTGTTTTTTATAAACCCGAGAGAACCGCCGATTTTGTCATCAGCAATATAGAAACTTCGTTTAATTGCATTTTGGACAAGGTTGGCATTTTTGTACATTTTTTTAGCGCAATCCTGTAAATTCTTGCCGACAAGGATTAAATCTCCAAGCCTGAAGTTTTGAAAGAGCGAGGCAAGCCTGTCTTCAAGAGGAATTTGTTTGATGAGTTCCAGAGAGGTATTTGGCACACCTCTAAAATTTATTCTAACCTGATTGTAGTTTTGGTTCAGAATGCTTAAGTCTGTAATGCGGGCGCTGTTGGGAGACTTATGTGTTAGTTTCTTTGTCTGGAAACTGTTGTAGTTCGGATAATTTGTTTCTCTAATCGGGTTAATTCTCATCTAATCCTCCTTTAAATAACAAAAAGAGCTTGTAAATTTCTTCAGAATTTACAAGCTCTTAAACTATATATAGATTTTTTAACTAACCTGTAAATTCACATTTTTGCAGCATAGCATGACCACCGAATTATTAATTCGGATGTTCTTGATACACATATGTAGTGAATTCAGTACAGGCATTTTTTCTCCAATGAATAATTGTAACTTATACACTATATAGTATGTTTTAAAATCTGTCAATAGCCGTACTTAATATTATTTAAAATAAGCCTAGAAAATAATGCATAATATAGTTACAACAGCTGACAATAAAATAAGCCCGTAGCCAATACACTGGTTGTATTCCATCAGTTCCTGACCGTTGGCATCTTTATATTTGTCTAAACTAATCATAACAAAATCAATAAGACTCCATATTCCGCATCCGCCAAGAGTAAGCAGTTGCAAAATACCTAAGCCTATATACCCGGTATAAAATCTATGAGCTCCCAATAACCCCAAAAATAAGCATAATAGTTCAGTTACTAAAAAAGATTTTCTTTCCATAATTTCCTCTATTTTAAACATAAATCCAATAGAGTTATTCGTTTATACAAGAGCAAATCAAGAGATTAATGATTAATTAACTCTTATCTTTTAAGTATTTTTCAAAACTCTTATCTTCAACTTTGTATCCGCAGCCTTCATGAAGTTTTCCCGGATAAGAAATTTTTTTTGCAGGATAATTGCGGCACATACGCAGACGTTTATCATAAACAGAGCAAAGTCCTTCTTCTGTGACATATTTACAGGCAAAAATGAGATTTCCTGCCTCATCCTTTCCTCTGATATAAAATCTTTTATATGCAGGAAAAAGAAACTGCATTATCTTAAAATCTGTTGTAGTGTAAGTGTCAAAACTATACATATATCTGCAGCATTTGCCGCATTTAAGGCATTTACCGGTGATTTTATATTCCATTTTTTCTGGTACAAAATATGATAATAATTCATTCTTTAAAATTGTCAAAAAACTTAACATTATATTGAAAAACACTCCGCCCTGTTATTTCTTTGTTAGAATAATATCATGGTACTAAGATTGAGAGATAAAATCAATAAAGGATAATTTTATGGGAAATTACAATATTCCAAAAAATAGAAAAAAGAAATATTCTTCTAAACGCGTAACAGTTGATAATCCATTTTTAAAACTAATCGCAGGACTCATTGTTTTTGGCCTTGGGGTCATGCTTGCAGGCTTGATAGCTTTGAAGCTCTATTTGACATCACTGCCTCCAATAAAAAATTTGAATACACTTAAACCAAATATTGTTACGACCTTCTGTGCAGGTGACGGCGAAGTTATTAAGACATTCGCAGCTTATACATATTCAAACGTTGAGTTGAAAGAAGTCCCTGAAACACTTGTAAAAGCGCTTATTGCGACGGAAGATAAAAATTTCTATAAACATCCTGGATATGATATGGTAGGTCTTGCCCGCTCAATGGTTGCGAACGTACTTGCTGGTCATGTTGTACAGGGTGCAAGTACTATTACACAGCAATTATCTCGAATATTATTCCTTTCTAATGAAAAAACTTTTACCAGAAAAATCAAAGAATTACAGGTTGCTGCACAGATAGAAAAGACCATTTCAAAAGATAAGATTTTGGAAATGTATCTTAATAATGTTTATCTAGGCTCCGGAGCATACGGTGTTAAGGGAGCCGCAAGAATTTACTTTAATAAAAATCTTAACCAGCTTACATTGCCGGAAATGGCTTTAATTGCCGGACTTCCGCAGGCGCCGTCTGTTTATTCGCCGTATAACAACAAAAAACTCGCAGAAAAACGCAGAAATCAGGTTCTTTTAAGAATGTATAAAATGAAATACATTGATAAAGAAACTTATGAAAAAGCTAAAAAAGCTCCGATAATTTTGTCGTCAATGCCGACTATGTATGCAACAAACAAGGCGCCATACTTCTGTGATTATGTAATGAAAGAAATGTATAAACTCGGGTTTACAGAAGATGAAATTGTGAATGGCGGTTATAAGGTTATAACAACACTTGATTACAAAGCCCAGGTAAAAGCAAATGAGGCTATCTTAAAGAATCTTAAAGCGTGGGGCTTAACAAGAGATAAAAATCAGGCAGCAGTATTTTCATTCAGCCCTATTGACGGGAGAATACTGGTTTATGCCGGAGGTAAAGATTATACAAAGAGCCAGTATGACAGGGTAACGCAATCTGCAAGACCTTCCGGTTCTGCATTCAAACCGTTTATTTACACAGCTGCAATTGAAAAGGGATATTCTCCTAATGATATGATAGATGATTTACCATTCAAAGCCGGCGACTGGACGCCTAGAAACTACGGTAATAAATACAGAGGCCCTATTCCTTTGTATACAGCACTGATGGTTTCTTCTAATGTATGTACAGCAAGGCTTATGGATGCAATAGGTGTAAGACCTGTTATACAGCTTGCAAGAGTAATGGGAATTACAACACCAATTCCTTATGATTATACAATTTCTCTCGGTTCAAACAGTGTAAAATTATTTGAAATGACAAGAGCTTATGGTGTTTTTGCAAATGGCGGATTTAAGGTAGAACCTTTTGCTATAGAAAGAATTGAATCATCAAGAGGAACAATTCTCTATGAAGCTAAAAAAGCCCGTTCAAGTAAGGTGCTTAATCTTAATACTGCTGCAACAATGACTGCAATTATGAAAACAGTTATTACAAACGGCACAGGCCGTGCTGCTAATATCGGAAAACCTGCTGCAGGAAAAACCGGTACAACAGATGATAGTAAAGATGCGTATTTTATCGGCTTTACTCCTGATGTTGTTACAGGCGTATGGGTCGGTAATGATGATAACTCTCAGATGGGCGGGATTACAGGCGGAACAGTACCTGCTCTTATCTGGAAAGATGTTATGACAGTTGCAACTGCACCTTATGGAAATGCTGATTTTGAGTATCCCGAAGTAATCTTAAATCCTTTCAGAGCTCCGGGGGTATCAATCATTCCTCAGAGTGAAGCGAAAAAGAAATTAGAAAACAAAGAAAAAGAACAGCAAGAGGCAGAGAAAGAAAAAGCTGAAGAGCAAAAAACTCCTGCACCGGTGGTAAAACCGGCTGAAATTCTGCAACAGACTTTAACACCGATAAAGAAAAAGGAAACTCCTACGGTTGAAGTTAAACCAGAAAGAACAGAAGCACCGCAGCCGCAGTTTGCACCGATACCTGTAACTTCAGCTCCGATAGGACAGCAGCAATAATACTATGTATTAGTTAGTGAGGCGTAAAATGAATTTAGAAGACTTTAAAATAACAAGCGGAATAAACAGTCACCAGAATGCCAGCATTGAAAGAAACGAAAAAACAATAGATTATTCATCAAGCAAACCTCTTTCATATGCAGACATTTTGAGTATAACAAAAGGGTTGAACGTAATAAGTGAATTTTTTGATGTTAATGCTGTTGTTACGGTATCTGGCACGAATATAAGTGCAGTAGCCCTTGGAAAATCCCTGGAGGAAGCTATTGTGCAAGCAATGGACTCAAATCCTCTTGATTTTGTTAATGCAAATGTGGTAGTTTCGGCTGAAATTGACAGCGATGTAGCAAAGATGCTTAAGGGAGTAAATATAATTATTGCTCCAAAGTTTACAAAAAATGCCGTAGAATATCTGGACTCACATGACACATGTTATGTAAGTATAGAAACTCCTTTAAAAGATTATAAAAAGTATCTTTCAAATGAAACTATAGTAACTCCGCTGGGAACGCTTGTGCAAACCCCGAATTTAAGCGAACTGGATAAAGAAACGTTTAAAGTAGTATCTAAAAATAAACCGACAGTAGAGCAGATAGAAGATGCTGTTTTTGCATGGAAGGTGGCAAAGCATGCAAAATCTCAGGCAGTTGTAATCGCAAAAGATTTAAAAACATCAGCTGTAGCTCAAGGTTTGAGAAGTGATGCATCTGAATATGCTTTGAATGCAGCGTGTGAAAGGGCTAAAGATGCTGTATTAGCTTCTGATATTCCACTTGATGTTCATGATATAAATGCAGCAATTCAATGCAGAATAGCTCTTGTAATAGTGCCTTCAGCTTCATCAAAAGTCGTTGAAACCGTTGATAAATATGGCTTGGCACTAATTACAACCGGAATAACAAATAAATTATTTTAATATATTTTTTAATATATTTTCAAATATCTCTTGACAAAAGAGAATACTTTATTGTATTTTATATGTATGAAAAATATGTTAGATACACTTTCCACAATTGAAGAAAAAGTTATGTTATGCATTGATTTGCTTGAGATTGCAAAGAATTACTGCGAATCTAATTTCGACAAAGGTCAAGAACTCTCAGCAGTGGGTACTATCCTCAAGGTAGTATTGGATGAGCAAAAGTCATTAGCAGACAGCTTGGACGAACTTGTGTAAGAGAAAGGGCGGTTGGAGAAAACTCCAACCGCCCTTTTTTTATTATACAAATAATATTAATATCTGTAGTGAGCAAACGCTTTGTTAGCTTCTGCCATTCTATGGGTATCTTCACGTTTTTTGCAAGCAGCACCGTTGCCGTTAGAAGCATCGATTAGTTCGTTAGTTAATTTTTCAACGAAAGATTTTCCGCCTCTGTTTTTAGCAGCTGCAATAATCCAGGAAGATGCAAGAGCAAAACCTCTATCTGGTTTTACATCGATAGGTACTTGATAAGTAGAACCACCGATACGTCTTGCTTTAACTTCCAATAATGGAGTTGCGTTAGTAAGAGCTTTTTGGAAAATTTCCAAGCCCTTTTCGTTTGTTCTTTCTTCAACTTTTGTAATTGTAGAGTAGAATATTTTTTCAGCGATAGATTTTTTACCGCGTCTCATAACTCTGTTAATGAATTTAGAAACATCAACGCTGTTATAAATAGGGTCAGCTGAAGGAATTCTTCTTTCCGGTTTAGATCTTCTAGACATTATTTCTTACCTCCTTTAGCTCTCTTAGCACCATATTTAGAACGGCTTTGTGTTCTGTTAGCAACACCTGCTGTATCTAAAGTACCGCGTACGATGTGATATCTAACACCAGGAAGGTCTTTAACTCTTCCGCCTCTGATTAGAACAACACTGTGTTCTTGAAGGTTGTGTCCGATACCAGGGATATAAGAAGTTACTTCAAATCCGTTAGTAAGTCTGACTCTGGCAACCTTTCTCAAAGCAGAGTTAGGTTTTTTAGGGGTTGTAGTGTAAACCCTTGTACACACGCCGCGTCTTTGTGGACATTCCATAAGAGCCGGCGATTTGGTTTTGTCTTTTAGCTTTTTACGTTCTGAACGCACAAGCTGGTTCATAGTAGGCATAACTTTTTCTCCTTTTACCTATTTTACTAATTTATTTTTAGGATAAACACTTTCAGCTGGTAGTTGTAATACTGACTGGAGTTGATTTACCCCTCCCTCTAACCGTCAAATCCGGCAGAAATTTCGACTAGAGTACTTTAATCTTAGGACGAACAAATATGTGTGTCAATCATGGCGGGCAAAATGCGTAACAAATCGTAGCATGTTTGTATACTTTTCTCTTGTTTATTGTATAATTTACAATTGAAGGGTTTTGAGAAGGAAAAGATTTTGAAACAATCACGATTAACAATAGCGATTTTTGCGGCACTATTATTAGGAGTCCTTGTTGGATGGGCTTTTCCTGCGTTTGCTGTCAGACTTCATGTTTTAGCCGAAATATTTCTGAGAATGGTAAAAATGATTATTGCACCATTGCTTTTTGCAACTCTTGTTGTCGGAATAGCTGGACACGGTGATGTAAAGAGTCTGGGAAGATTAGGTATTAAAACTATTGCATACTTTGAAGTTGTTACCACACTGGCTTTATTTATAGGTTTAGGATTTGCTAATCTTTTTAAACCTGGTGTTGGAATTAAAAATATTGCATCTGAGCAAACAGGATTGACCAGAATTGTTGAGATGGCGTCTACTACTCATCATAATTCTTTTGGTGATTTACTTTTAAGCCTATGTCCTACAAGCATTTTTCAGGCTATGGCTGATGGCAACCTGCTCCAAATAGTGATTTTTTGTATATTTTTTGCACTTGCTATATGTGCTGTTGGTAAAAAAGCAGAACCGGTTGTCGGTATTTTAAATTCAGTTGCGTCTATAATGTTTAAATTTACAGAATACGTAATGTTTTTTGCCCCTGTAGGTATTTTTGGAGCGATTGCGTATACTGTTGGCTCTAACGGAATTGAAATATTATATAATTATGGGAAAATTATTCTTTCCCTATATTCTGCACTTGCAGTATTTGTATTGATTGTAATGTATGTTGCCTGCAAAATTGTTGGTATTTCTCTGCGCGCTTTGATTAAGGCTGTTCAAGAACCTGCTCTTTTAACGTTTACAACTGCAAGTTCAGAAGCTGCACTTCCAAAAGCAATGGCAATTATGGAAAAATTTGGTGTGCCAAAATCTATTGTAGGGTTTGTAATGCCTACAGGATATACATTTAACCTTGACGGCTCTACGTTGTATCTTGCAATGGCAGTGCTTTTTTCCACCCAGCTTGTAGGTATTCATTTAACCATAGAGCAGCAATTAGTGATTATGTTTGCGTTAATGCTTACATCTAAAGGTGTTGCAGGCGTGCCGCGAGCTTCTTTAATTGTGCTTGCCGGAACACTGACGAGCTTTAATATTCCTATTCTCGGCGTAGCGGTTCTTTTAGGTATAGACCAGATTCTTGATATGGGAAGAACTACTGTTAACTTAATTGGAAACTGTGTTGCAACTGTTGTTATTGCAAGATGGGAAAATGCATTTGATTACAATAAAATGGCTGATTTTATAAAAATGAAAAACCTTAAAACAAATACGCTTATCAAAATTAAGCATAACGTAAGCTTTAATAAAGATTTTAATACAAATAAAAAGGAAATTGAGGTATAGACATGGTGGAATATAAAGAAACATTGAATTTGCCGCAGACTACATTGGAGATGAGGGCAAATGCTACAAGAAAAGAACCGGAAACTCAAAAATTCTGGGAGGGAATAAAAGTTTATGAAAAGAATTTGGCTCAGCGTGACAAGTCTAATTCTTTTGTGCTGCACGACGGGCCTCCGTATTTGAGCTCTGAAAAAATTCACGTTGGAACAGCGCTTAATAAGATTTTAAAAGATATTCTTATTAAATATAAATCCATGTCAGGTTTTTACTCACCTTATGTTCCGGGCTATGACGGTCACGGGCTTCCAATTGAAAACGCTGTTGTAAAGAATATCAAAGGCGGCCGTGAAGCTTTGACTCCTGCTGAATTAAGAGAAAAATGCAGAGATTTTGCGCATAAAAATTTGAAAGGACAGGAGGCTGAATTTAAGCGTCTTGGCGTATGGGGAGATTGGGAACATCCTTACCTCACAATAAATCCTGAATTTGAAGCCGAACAGGTTAGAGTTTTCGGTGAAATGTACAAAAAAGGATATATTGAAAAAGGTTTGAAACCAGTTTACTGGTGTGCTTCCTGTGAAACAGCGTTAGCTGAGGCAGAAGTAGAATACGCTGACCATACATCTACATCAATCTATGTAAGATTTAAGTTTGATGACGAAGGGGTAAATAAAATTAAGCAGCTGGTAAATATTCCAAATGACAATGTTTATGCTGTTATTTGGACAACTACTCCTTGGACAATTCCGTCAAACATGGCAATCAGTATGCATCCGCGATTTGAATATACATTCTTTACTTATAAAAATGATGTTTATGTAATCGCTGAAGGATTGCTTGCAAGCTTCCTTGAGGGCGTTAGCTGGGAAGAAAAAGATATCAATGTAATAGGAACCGTTAAAGGGGCTGATTTAGAACTCTTAAATACTAAACATCCTTTGTACGAAAGAAAATCTCCAATTATCTTAGGCGAGCACGTAACACTTGATGCAGGTACAGGTTCTGTACACACGGCGCCGGGTCATGGTCTTGAGGACTATGAAGTAGGGAATAGATACAATATCGAAGTATTCTCTCCGCTCGACAGCAAAGGCTGTTGGACTGAAATCGTCGGTGATAAAGATTTAGAAGGCGTTCCGTATTATAAAGGTAATAAAATTGTAATAGAAAAACTTCAAAACTGCGGTGCACTTCTTGCTGCAGCAGATATTAACCACTCATATCCGCACTGCTGGAGATGTAAAAATCCTGTAATCTACAGAGCAACTCCGCAATGGTTTGTTAAGGTTGATAAATTCCGTGCAGAAACATTAGATGCAATCAAAGGGGTAAAATGGATACCTGCAAGCGGTGAGGCTAGAATTTCTAACATGGTAGAAGGTCGTTCTGACTGGTGTATTTCTCGTCAAAGAGCGTGGGGCGTGCCAATACCTGTATTCTACTGTGAAGACTGCGGCGAAGTTATAGTTAGTGACGAAACAATTGAAAACGTAGCGAAAATATTTGAAAAAGAATCTTCTGATGCGTGGGTAAAACGCACTGCAGAAGAACTTTTGCCGGAAGGTTTTGTATGCCCTAAGTGCGGAAAAAAACACATAAGAAAAGAAAAAGATATTATGGACGTTTGGTTTGATTCAGGCGTAACCTGGAGAGCAGTTGTTGAGAAACGTTCTGAAGAATTAGGCCATACTCCTGTTGATATGTATCTTGAAGGTTCTGACCAGCACAGGGGATGGTTCCAGTCATCATTATTAACTTCTATGGCTGTTCAGGGTAAGGCTCCATATAAATCTGTTTTAACACACGGATTTGTATTTGGAGAAGACGGAAGAAAGATGTCTAAATCTCTCGGAAATTACATTAGGCCGGATGATATCATCAAAAATTACGGCGCTGATATCTTAAGATTATGGGCAGCTTCTGTTGATTACAGAAATGATACAAAAATCGGTGATAACATAATTAAGCAGCTTGCAGAAATCTTTAAGAAAACAAGAAATACGGCAAGATTTTTGCTCGGTAATATTTTTGACTATGATCCTCAAAAAGATTATGTAAAATATGAAGAGTTGAAACCTATTGATAAGTTTGCTCTGCATAAACTTAATAAAGTTGTGGAAGAAGTGACTGTTGCTTTTGATAACTATGAGTTTTATAAGTATTTCCAATGCCTGCAAAACTTTGCGGCAGTTGACTTAAGCTCATTCTATCTTGATATTGTAAAAGACAGACTGTATACAGCAGGTAAAAAGTCTTTATCAAGAAGAGCCTGCCAAACTGTCCTTTATGAAACCTTACAGGTTCTTGTAAGAATTTTAACACCTGTAATGCCGCATCAAGCAGAAGATATCTGGCAGAATACTCCTGAAATTCAGCGCGGCGGATTGGAAAGTATTCTTCTTGCAAACTGGCCGGTAGTAAATAAGGAATGGAATAATCCTCAGTTAGAAGAAGATTTTGCAAAAATTCTTAAAACGAGAGAGGTTGTGACAAGAGCAATTGAACCTCTAAGAGCTGATAAGAAAATCGGAAGTTCGCTTGAAGTTGGGGTTTATGTAAAATCCGGCGATGCAGATGTCTTGAAAGCAAATGCAAAAGAACTTGCAGATATATTTATTACTTCTCAAGCATATGTTTCAGATTCAGCACCGGAAGGCGTTTTAAATGAATATACAGAAAATGGGATTACAGTATGGGTAGTAAATGCAGAAGGCGAAAAGTGTGAACGCTGCTGGAAGTATAGAAAACTCGGTGAACACGCAGGCCACGAAACTATTTGTTCTGACTGCTACAGTGCTGTAGTTGAATAATAAGATTTTAAAGAGAGCTTATCGGGCGGAAGCGAAGCTTCCGCCCTTTCTTTTTAGAAAAATTTTAGATATTTTAATATATTAGAAAGCAATTTACACTGATCAGGGTGTCCATACATGTATTTTAAACGAGTAACTCCCCTTTCATCAAAAACTTTTTGAAAAGCAAATTCTTCGTTCAGTTTATGAACCTTTGCCATATAGCAGGCAGACATCACACCTGTTCTATCGTGTCCCATGTGACAATGTAAATATACATTACCTTTTGCCTTGTCGATTGTGTTGAAAAAGCTTTTAAGCTCGTCTGGTTTTGGTGCTATAGCACCATCCATCTGTAGATTGAGGTAAGTCATTCCTGCTTTTTTAGCAGCGTTTGCTTCTTTTGTTATTTCATTACCTTCAATATGTCCTGCTCTTAAATCTATTAGTGTATCAACATTATAATTACTTTTTAAGAACTGCAAATCTTTAGCGAGAATATTTGAGTTAATTTTATACTGATGGTTTTCATAACGGCAGGCTCCTGGTGCTCTGCCTATAACTAATTTAGAATCTAATCTGGTTATATCTGATTGTTTTAGTAACGGATTTTCTGCCTGACTTCTAAACGCCGGAGTAACAACCTTTCTATAACCTGTGACAGGTTGAATAAACATAATATGTACTCCTTAATTAACTAAAAAGCCGGAGCGTTAGCTCCGGCTTTAATATTATCAAACTTAAGAAAGTTTTTCAATCAAACTTGCATGTTTTGATGCAAATTCTTTACCTCTCGCAATGATTGCAGCTTTTAATATTGCCTGCAAATCAATTGGAGTAAGTTCCTCAAAGTTGTTTGGAAGTCTAAGTGACCAGTTCTGGTCACCTGATGTTCCAGGTCTATTGTAAACATCATTAATCTGGAAGAAATCTGTAAAGAAGATTTGAACATTTCTTGCCTTTGATGCAAAGATTTCTGTTAATTTAACAAATCTCAGATATTCTTTATCCTGAGTAAGTTTAACAATAATATCGTCTTTATTCTCAGCTTCTGCAAATAAATCTTCTACAAGATTTTTTGCATGCAGATAACCTTCGTGTGTATTAATCATACTTTCAGCCCACATAGAAATCGGAAGGTTATCATGAGTTCCAACCATATTCCAAACGTGTTCACCAATGTTTTTACATCTGTAAGGGTGTTCAGGTTTTTCAGGAACAACAAACTGGGTTAATCTCATACCTTGAAGTTCGTATTTTTTCATTACAGCATCAACAGGGTTTGTTAATGTTCCTAAATCTTCGCAAACGATTGCATTTTTATCGAGTCCGCATTCTTTAGCTGCAGCAATAACAATTTTTTCAATTAGTCTGCCGTAAAGTTTTATTTGTTCTTCTGAAAGAGTCTTAACTCTTTTTTCTTTGTCAGCTTCAAGAGTCCAGTCTAAATCTTCATTTCTTGCGATTGCATATCTTGAAAGTTCAGGATGTTCAGGAGATGAGTATAATCTTCCTGCACCCTGCTCACACATTGGTTTCTTGCCTACTTTATAAACCCAAGGGTCGATTAAACCTACAATATGGTCAATTCTAACACCGCCAGGATTTTCTTTGAACATCTTTCTGTAAAGGTTTTTCATTAAAATACCGCCTTCACCAAGAGATCCGTCAGCATTAAACATTTTATCCGGATCCATTACTGGGAAACCCCATGCTTGTCCGTCTTTAGAGAAATAATCAGGCGGGCAGCCAAGATACCAGCCTTCTAAAAATAAGGACTGATAAGCCCAAGCATCTCTGTCAGAGAAAGCTACCTGTCTGTCGGCAATCATTTTTATGCCTGACGAAAGTGCATATTTTTTTGTTTCTTCATTCTGTTTTTCTAATACAAACTGGCAGAACTTGTAAAACTCAATTTCGTCAGAATATTTATCTCTGATTTCTTCTATTCTTGAGGCGTATGCTTTCTTTTCTTCTTCTGATTTCGGGTTCATAAGCTTTTTATCTGTTTCGTTTTTCCATGTGTACCAGAAATCATTATCATTTTCTATAGAAAGTGCTTCATATAAGGAGTCATTATCTAACCAGAAGCTATTTTCTTTTTTGAATTTATCAAATTCTTTTTTTAAGGAAGAACCGAATATTCCGCCATGGATTTCTTTAAAGTTTGCCCAGGCTTCTTTTAGAGCTTCATTCTGAGCCTTCATAATATATGAGTATGCGGTTTTACCTTTATTTTGATTAGGATTTCCTGCAACAACTTTTTCAAAAGTTTCTTGTGAAAGTATATTGTCCCATTTCTTTTCTGTTAATTGTTTAAGGTCAATAAAAAGCGGGTTTCCTGAGAAAATTGTACCACAGTAAGGTGATGAGTCTGAGCTTTTTGTTTTTCCGGCAGGTCCTAATTGCAAAGCGTTGAAAATGCCGTGAGCGTAGTCAATTACATCGCGTCCTGCTGCAGAATTGAATGTTCCAAATCCAGTATCTTCACCATTTTTAGATGGGAAACTGCTTCCGTGAATAATTAAAGCAAAATTATCTTTTCCTAATGCTTTTAGTGCTTCTGATACGAGTTTAGTATCAATATTGTTTGATGTTAAACAGACCATAAATTTAATACTCCTTATCTTCTCTTCGTAAATCAGTTTATCATCTAAAAAAAACTATTTCAAGGTTCATTTTCTTGCGGGAACAGTTGCTGTTCAAATAAGCAGAATACAGTGTACGCCTAACCAGCCTAAAAGGAAACCCCTTGAAAAGTATAGCAAATTTTATTATTTATGTATTTAGGCATTTTACTAATTCTTTAAGCCATATGTATAAAAGCAGCGGTGCAACTATAAATATACCCGGGTTGTAATTATAAGCAGATTTAAAATCCAGAATACACAAAGAGTGAAATGCCCTAGTTATACCGCAGCCAGGACAATTATAACCGCTTAAATTTTTCCACAGGCATATTGGTTGAGGATGATATTTTATAAGCAGGCTGCTTATTATAAATAAAAAGCAGGGAAGCAATATTAATAACCAGAATTTTATCTTGTTTGACCTCATAAACACAATATAACATAAGTCCTGTATTTGATAAATTTATAATTTTTTTTTATAATTTAGTTATGAGAAGATTTTTAATTACAGCTTTATTATTTGCAGGATGTGCCTGTTTCGCCTCTGAAGATTTATCAAAACAGGCAACAGCATTCTATAGTGATAATAATTATAATAAAACGATGGATTTAATTTTGCAGATTGATGAAAAAGAACGTTCTGCTCAAGATTGGTTAATTCTGGGTAATGTTCTTGAGGATAAAGGTGAAAAAGATAACGCTATTTTTATGTATCAAAAAGCAATAAGCGTAAACCCGAAATATTACAAAGCTTATTACAATCTTGCTAATAATTACGCGCAGAACAGCCAGTTTAATATGGCTGTGCAGAATTATAAAAAGGCTGCCTCTTTAAACAAAGAAAATCCGTATATTTTTTACAATATGGCCTGTACTTATATACAGATGGGTGAAATTAAAAAGGCTAAGACAAATTTAAATAAAGCAATAATGTTTAAATCTGATGTACCGGAATTTCATTACAATCTTGCATACGTATACAAAAAATTGAATAAACCAAAACTTGCGCAGACTTATCTGGATAATTATAATAAGCTTGTCGGTGCACAATAGTGTTTATCTTTCCATAAGTCTTATTCTGGTGTCTGAATAGTATTCTTTATTGATGACATTTGCATTTTCTACGCGCTTTATTTTATTATCTAATTCGCTGTTAGGGCTTTTTTGAGCCGCAAGCTTTAAATACTTCAAGGCAGCTTCCGTGTCACCGAATTTTTCGTAAATATCTCCAATTTTATAAAGCGTATCATAGTTCCCGCTATATCCGAGTTTATAGGCTTCTTTATACATATTCAAAGCCTTTTTGTAAAGTTCTCTTCTGTAATAAAATTCTCCCAGTCTGAAATACGGCTCCGGCTGGCTGCTGTCAGTTCCTATTGCTTGAAAAAAGTATCCTTTAGCATATCTATCCTTGCCTATAATATCGTAAAGATGACCGAGCCGGATTTTATAAAAAGTATTTTCAGGATTTTTGTTCGATAAGATTGCATAAAGATTTAATGCAGATGTCATATCCTCATTTGGAATGCTCCCTCTCCTTAGGGAGAGGGCTGGGGTGAGGGGTTGATTATTTTTTATTACAAGACCGTAATAAAATCCAGCTTTATTCTCCAGCTCTTCGGTTGAAAGTTTCGAGTAGTCAATAGGAATTTGATATTCTAACTCGCCTTTAATTACAGCACAAGAAGGATTGTACACCGAAAGGATGAAGAATATTACTAATAAAATCTTAATCAATTGTCGCATAGAATTTCATCTTAACATTGTATAATAATAACTATTATATCAGATAATTTTTTAGTAGAATATAGAAAAGAGGGTTTTATTAGGTGAAAGAACTTGTATGTCTATCAGTATTTATAATCTTTGCGGCACTGTTTGCTATAGCGATGGTGATTGCCGGTTTTATATGCCAGTACAAACATAAAACCCCTGTCAAAAATTCTATTTATGAATGTGGAATGCAGCCTGTATCAGATGCAAGGATACAGTTTGATATTAAGTATTTTCATTACGCTGTAATATTTCTGATTTTTGATATAGAAACAATTTTTCTTTACCCGTTTGCGGTATTTGTGAACGAACTTGGATTGTTTGCTGTGATTGAAGCTTTTATCTTTGCCGGCTTGCTGCTGTTCGGGCTTTATTATGCAATCGGCAGAAAGGTGCTCAAATGGGGGTAGGGAGAATATGAGCGTAATTGTAACATCAATCGACTATATTCTTAATTGGAGCAGGGCAAATTCGCTCTGGCCTCTCACATTTGCGACTTCCTGCTGCGGAATTGAAATGATGCAGACTGTTGCATCTGATAATGATATAGCACGCTTTGGCTCAGAAGTCTTTAGAGGATCTCCAAGGCAGGCGGATTTGTTAATCTGCGCGGGAACAATTACTTATAAAATGGCTCCTGTTTTGCAGAGATTATATGAACAGATGGCAGAACCTAAATATGTTATTGCTATGGGAGCCTGTACGTGCGGAGGCGGAATGTTTTGTGAAACATCTTATTCTGTTGTTAACGGGATTGATAAAATTATTCCTGTTGATATTTATCTTCCAATGTGTCCGCCAAGACCGGAAGCACTTCTGGATGCGATTAGAAAACTGCAGAACAGAATTAAAAAAGAATCAATACTTAAGCGAAAAGAATTTTTAAATTCACATGACCTTAAGCTGGTTAAAAAAGGAGGGCATGATGGACTGGGATAAATTTATAAAAGTTTTCGCTGATTGTGAACTTGATGGGAATAAGATTATTATAAACTCCAGACTGCATGATGTTATAGCGTTTGTTAAAGATAACTATCCTTATGATATTTTAAAAGAAATTATTGCTGTACATAAACCTGATGGTCTGGTTGAGCTTATTTATCATCTTTATTCAACTGTGGATGAAGAAGACTTGTTAATATCAATTTCTGTAAAAGATGAAGCAGAAACAATTACAGATATTTTTGAGTCTGCAATTGCTGATGAGAATGAAATATACGATTTGTTCGGAATTAATTTTAAGGGGAATGAAAACTTGAAGCGGCTTTATATGCCGGAGGACTGGCAGGGATTTCCTCTAAGAAAAGACTATGTACAGGACGATACGAGGTTGTGCTGGAATGACGACAACAACGCTTAAACTTAATCTGGGGCCTCAGCATCCTTCAACACACGGGGTTTTAAGGCTTTTATTAGAACTCGACGGAGAAAAAATTATTTCCTGCGAGCCTGATGTGGGCTATCTTCACAGGGGGATGGAGAAAATGGCCGAAAAACTCTCATATATCCAGTATCTTCCGACTGTTGACAGAATTGACTATCTTGCAGGGTTTTTCTATTCAGAATTATTATGCAGAATTGTTGAAGGGGCATTAGAGATTGAACTCCATGACAAAGTAAGAGCAATAAGAGTTATGCTTCTTGAACTTAACAGAATATCTTCTCACCTGCTGTGGATTGGCGCATTTCTAATGGATTTGGGGGCAGTATCTCCATTTTTCTATGCTTTCAGAGAACGAGAAATGATTTTGAGGTATTTTGAAAAAATCTCCGGTCAAAGAATGATGTATAACTATTTTGTCTTTGGCGGGGTGCGCAGAGATATTAGTGATCTTCAAGATGTTGAAGAAATTCTCAGGATTTTGCCTGAAAAGCTTGAAGATTACGAAAAGATTATTACCGAAAATCCTATTTTTATCAGAAGGACTGTCGGAAAAGGATTTTTAGATAAAAAAACGGCTTTGGATTATGCAATAACAGGTGTTAATCTAAGGGCAAGCGGTGTGGATTTTGACTACAGAAACAGCGACTATCTTTATAAAGGTTTTGATGTGGGAACTGTGGTACTGGATGAAGGTGATTCTTTTGCCAGATATAAGGCAAGAATTTTGGAAATTAAAGAGAGCATTAAGATTGTTCATCAGGCAGTTGAGTATTTAAAAACAGCAGGCGGATTGGAGCAGAAACTTATAAATCCGTTGACTTTAAAGCTTCCGGAAGGCGAGTATTATGCAGATATTGAAGCGCCGCGCGGAATAGCTTCGTGCTTTGTAGTTTCTGACGGAGAAAAATGTCCTTACAGACTCAAGTGGAGAACCGGTTCATATTATTCTGTAAATCTGTTAAGAAAAATTCTTAAGGGTGAATATCTTAATGATGCAATTGCAATTGCGGGTTCACTTGATATCATTCTGCCGGAGGTGGATAAGTAATGAATTATCTTTACTTTTTATATATAGAATTTTTGAAAAGACATAACATTCCTCAAATTTTCGGGGATATAACATATTATGTTATACCGTTTTGTATAATTGCAGCAGCTCTACTTGTTGTTGTAATTCTGCTTGTGCTTGTTGAGAGGAAATTACTCGGATTTTTTACACAGAGAAAAGGCCCTAACAGAGTTGGATGGTGGGGGCTGTTGCAAACAATTGCAGATGCTTTAAAACTCTTATGCAAAGAAAATATTACTCCAGATAAGGCAGACAGAATTCTGTTTAATCTTGCGCCGATACTTGTATTTGTGCCGATGTTTGCTGCTCTCGGAATAATTCCTTACAGCTCGGAATTTACTTTTGTAAATACCAGCACGAATGTAGTATTGTATTTGATCCTTGCAGCGTTTCCTGTTTTAAGCGTATTTTTAGCAGGCTGGGCAAGTAATAATAAATATGCTCTTTTCGGAGCTGCAAGAAGTATTGCACAGGTTTTGAGCTACGAACTTCCGATAACTTTTGTAATTTTATCTGTCGTAGTTCTGGCATCTTCTATGAATATGACTGGAATTACACTCGCGCAGACATCATGCTGGTTTATTTTTCCGTGTATTTTAGGGTTCTTGATTATGTTCATAAGTATTCTTGCAGAACTTAACAGATGCCCGTTTGACCTTCCGGAAGCAGAAAGTGAATTGATTTGCGGATATAATACAGAGTATTCCGGCATGAGGTTCGCAATTTTTTACCTGAGTGAATACGCTATGATGTTTGCGAACGCTATGTTTATCTCAATTCTTTTTCTTGGGGGATATCTCTCGCCGTTCGGGAAATATTTGTTCAGCTCTTCGTTCTTAATCTACTTTGAACAAGCTTTCTGGCTATTTTCAAAAGCTGCTGTTTTGATATTTATTATGATTTGGATAAGAGCAACTCTCCCGCGTCTTGCATCATTTGATTTATTAAAATTTTCCTGGGCAGTTTTGCTTCCGCTTTCCATTTTGAATTTTTTCATCGCAGTTATTATTAGATGGGCAGGTGGGTTATGCTAGGCGGAATTAAAGGTTTATTTGAGGGATTGTTTACAGTATTCAAGCATCTTTTTAAAAGACCTGTAACTTTAGAATATCCGGAAAAAAAACGTGAACTTAATGATAATTTCAGAGGAAAGCCTGTTGTAGAAGGATGTATCGGATGCGGTATCTGCCAGAAGGTTTGTCCTACCGGTGCTATAAGTTTTACAAAAGATGAAAACGGAAAAGTTTCTTCTTATACAGTTGATTTGAAAAAATGCATGTTTTGTGGCAACTGCGAGTATTACTGTCCTAAGGGGGCTATAAAATTGACAAAAGAATACGAACTTGCAACTGATGATATCGATGAATTAGTATTGAAATATAATGGAGGCTGTAATGATTAATAATCCTGTAATTTTTTATTCAGCATCAGTACTGATTACAATATTTGCACTGCTGGCGCTTTTTGCGCGCAATGTCGTGTATTCGCTTCTTGCTGCAGTAGTTGTGTTTTTTTTCGGAGCACTATTTTTCTATGTTCTAGGTTCGGAATACAATGCAATAATCCAGGCTGCAATATACGGGCTTGCTGTACCTGTGATTATAGGGGTTTCAATAATGTTTACGACAAGAAGCGCAGGAGGAAGAAAGAGTTTTATAACTCCTTATATAACGCTGCTTTGTTCGGGAATTTTCCTGCTTGCATTTATCTATCTTGTTATGATGTCACTTGCTATGAGTCCAAATACTTTTCATAATATGGAGCTTGTTCAGATGAACGCTTTTGACACAATAAGAGCCTTTGCGAGGGGAATTTTTATTGATTACGTCTGGGCATTTGAACTCGTGTCACTGCTGTTAACTATCGTTATTGCAGGCTTTGGACTTATAAAGTTCAGAAAGGGCGGAGAATGGAAATAACAATGTACCACTATTTATTTATTGGAATGTTGATGTTTTTAATCGGACTTCTCGGGTCTGTTCTTGTTAAAAACATGATTAAAGTTTTGATTTCAATAGAGATTATGCTGCTCGGGGTTAACATAAATTTCGTGACATTTGCTTCATTTTGCGACAATGTTAAATTTGACGGATATATTATAGCGCTTTTCTATGTCGGTCTTGGGGCTGTAGAATTGGCAGTTGCGCTTTATCTTTTTTATCTGATGTTTCAGAAAAAAGGCAGTGATAGTATAGAACATTATAAGGAGCTTTAATGGCTGATATAATACTTGATAACATATATTTAATACTTTTGCTTCCACTCTGGATTTTTCTGATAATAATGAGTGCAAGGTTTTTTGCGGTCTATGTGAATAATAAAATTATTTATACGCTTACTTTGCTTTCTTCATTTTTCGGAATACTTTTGTGTTCTGTAAGCCTCTTGAAACTCACAGCTGCTATTGAACAAAGTTTCCCGTTTATAAAAATTGGTAATTTTGTACTTGATTTCGGTCTTCATGTTGATAAGTTGTCACTCATAATTGCGCTTGTGTTGTTCCTCGTAAGTTTTCTGGTGCAGATGTTTTCTGTTTCTTATATGAAGGATGAGCCGAAACAGTACAGATATTATGCGTATCTAAATATGTTTAATTTCTCAATGGCAGGACTGATTTTCAGCCCTAACCTGTTTCAGATGTATTTTTTCTGGGAACTTGTAGGGGTTATGTCGTATCTGCTTATAGGATTTGATTATAAAAATTCTGTAAAATCTGAAGCGTCAAGAAGGGTATTTTTAACAAATAGAATTGGAGATACTGCACTTTTAGGCGGAATAATTTTTTCTTCCTATCTTATGTATAATTATTCCGGAAATCTTTCTTTTGCAGCATTATCTTTCGAGGATATGAATGCAATAACTACGTTAATTTCAGCTTATACAGATACTCCTGTATTTTATTTGTTATGTATTTTATTTATAATCGGCGCTGCTGTAAAATCTGCACAATTCCCTTTTTATACGTGGCTTCAGGATGCTATGGAAGCAAAACTTCCGGTCAGTGCGCTTTTACATTCTGCAACTATGGTTGCTGCAGGTGCTTATCTTTTAATCAGGATGCTTCCGCTATTTACGCTGGAAGGCCCTGTTTTGCAGATTATTGCGTGGCTCGGAATTTTAACAGCTCTTATTTGTTCAGTGCTGGCATCACTTGAAACTCATCCTAAAAAAGTTTTGGCTTATTCAACTTCTGCAAATTTCGGGCTGATGTTTTTTGCAATCGGGAGTTTAAATGTTAAAGCCGCTTTAATATTTTTGATTGCACACGCATTTATAAAATCAATGTTATTTCTATCAATTGATGAAAATGAAAACTTTATTAATTATATCACATTTCTGCTCGGCGGGTTGAGCCTTTCCGGACTTATTTTTTCCGGAGTAATTGCTAAAGAATTTTTATTTGTTTCTATTAATAACACGTTCTTTTCAATAATTTATTGCGTAACTGCATTTTTGACAGCGTTTTATATAATGAGAATTTCTCTTGTGATGGTGCAGGACAAACGGCTTGTAAACAGAATTAATCTTGCTAAATATATACCAATCGGATTAATTTTTCTATTAAATATAGTATTTTATTTCTTAATCCGGGGCAAGGTTTCTTACAAAATTGCCGAGCCTTTCTGGGCCGCGCTTGCAGGCTGGGCTGCTGTTTATTTTCTGTATACAAAAAATCTGCTTACAAAGTTTGATAAGACTCCGAAATTATTAGAAAGATTTTATAATAATGTCCTTGCAAAAATTTATGAGAAATTTGCCAAAGCAATGAACTTTATTGATGTAAAGGTTTTCGGGAATTATAAACCATTAATTCTAGCCTCAAAATGCGGGGTTAAAACTGCAGGGTGGATAGAAAAAAATATTATGAATAAATCTGTAAGTCTGACTGCGGATTTTACCAGAAAGCTTTCTCTTTGGGATATGAAACTCCAGAGCAGAAATGTGCAGAGCTATAATGCATATGCGTTTATACTGCTAACTGTTATAATAAGTCTGGTAATAATTGCATATAAGGTAATTTTAAGTCAAATAAGCATTTAATTCTAACGTACCCTCTCCTGAGGGAGAGGGTTAGGGTGAGGGGTTATCCTAAAAAATGAAAGGGAAAAAATGAATATATTTTTATCAATACCATTTTTAATATTTATGCCGCTTGTTGTATCAATGTTTTTGATATCTCCGCTTTTTACGCGGAATGAAATAGTCGTAAGACGATTTTCAAAAAGCGTATTCGGGTTTCATTTCTTATATACGATTTTGATGCTGATATTTTTTGACCCGGCAAATCCTTATGTAAATCAAATTCATTTCTTCGGTCTGGACTGGATACAATCAATCGGTGTAAAATTTATTTTTAAGCTTGATAATATCTCAATGATTTTAACCGCACTTACTTCATTTGTGTTCCTGCTCGCTTCTTTCGCAAGTAAATTTAATATCCGCACAAACCATAAGTTTTACTATTCAATGCTTATGCTTCTTATGAGTGCAATACTGGGTATTTTCACTGCAGGAGATATGTTTGTGTTCTTCCTGTTCTGGGAATTAGAATTAATTCCTGCATACTTTCTTATTGGTGGAGGCTGGAAAAATGAGACGGATGATGAATTAAAAAGAGCACAAAGCTCTGCAATAAAGTTTGTTCTGTTTACGTTCCTCGGGAGTATGGTAATTCTGCTCGGGATTTTACTTCTGCATTATTACAACTTTATTTCAAACGGAATATTATCAGCTGTATTTTCGGACATAAATGCTTCATCAATTCCTGATTATATACAGTATTTGATATCAATTTGTCTTTTGATTGGGTTTGGCGTGAAACTTCCGATAATTCCGCTTCATACATGGCTTCCGGATGCGCATACAAATGCGCCGACTCCTGTTAGTATGATTTTAGCCGGTATTCTCTTAAAAACCGGTGCTTATGGTATTTACAGATTTAATTATCAGGCGCTGGAAGATGCATTTATAACAATTGCACCGATTTTAGCTGTTTTTGCGCTTGTAAATATTATTTATACAGCTTTTGTAGCATATGCTCAAACTGATATTAAAAGGATTGTAGCTTATTCAAGCATTTCCAATATGGGGCTTGTTCTTCTGGGATTATGTGCAATAAATCAAATCGGGCTTTCTGCATCGGTTTTTCATATGGTTGCACATGCTCTTGTAACCTGCGGGTTGTTTATGATAGCAGGAATTGTCTATCTGAGGTGTAAAAACAGAGATATTAATACTCTCTCTGGAATTGCTGTTGTAATGCCGCGATTGTTCGGATTTGCAGTGGTGATTGTTCTTGCATCAATTGGAATACCTGCTTTTGCGCCTTTTATTAGTGAAATACTTACAATGATAGGTGCTTTGAACGCAGATTTTTCAGATGTATTAAAACTTGCATCTGTATTCTCGCTTCCGCTTTTAATTTTAAGTTCCTGCTATATGTTAAAATTCCTGCATAAAGGATTTTTCGGAGAACTGCCGGAGGCGTATGAAAAGGTTAATGATATAACCGTTCATGAATTTATTGTACTTGCTTCTATTCTAGCAGGACTGGTAATTTTTGGACTCTTCCCGCAAACGATTTTAGGGATGATTAATTAAACTCTTTCCCTCTCCTGCGGGGAGGGTTAGGGTGGGGGTTGATAATGAAAGGAAAAACATGTTAAACGATATTTTTAATATCTTATTACCGCAAATGTGCCTTGGAGGTTTTATTATCCTCCAGCTTATTTTCAGCTTGATTTTTTCTCCAAGGCTGTACAGATATGCAAGGCTTGTTTCAATTATCGGTATTTCTTTGAGTATTATACTCCTGACAACTGTGCAGACAGAACCGCAGTATTTTGCGTTCAAAGATTCATTAATGTCTGATAGTTATACATTATTATTTGATTTCATGATACTCGTCTGTGGATTTCTTACGGCTTTGTTAACAAGAGGCCTTGTTAAGACAATTAAAGGTAATGCTTATACTTTCCATGCAATTCTGCTTGCGGGGATTTTCGGCGCTATGAATATCGTTTCTGCAAATGATTTTTTAACGCTTTTTGTATCAATTGAAATTTTAAGTTTTTCAACTTATTTCTTGATTGCAGCCGCAAAAGGATATTATTCGAAAGAAGCTTCGTTTAAGTATTTGCTGACTTCTGCTGTTTCAACCGGATTTTTTCTTTTCGGGGTTTCATACCTGTACGGAATTTGCGGTTCTATAAATCTTTCGGAGATTTATGAAACCGTTATGAATCAAGATCCTTCAATAATGTATGCAATTGCTTCTATAATGATTGTACTCGGGCTTATCGCAAAACTTGCAGTATTCCCGTTTGCCAACTGGGTTATTGATGTGTATAAGGGGACTGAAAGCTCGGTTCTGGCTTTTTTGTCAACTATACCTAAACTTGCTGTGTTCGGAATTGTATGCAGACTTTTTGTTTTTCCTTTAAGCAACAGCTTTGAGCTTACTTTCACAATTGCTGTGATAAGCTTGATTACAGCACTCTGGGCAAATACATATGCTGTGAGAGAAAATAATGTTAAGGCTATTCTGGCATGTTCGGCTTCGGCAAATTCTTCCTATGTTCTCTTAGCGGCCTGTCTGGTTTCTGTTTATAATCTTTCAACTGTAATATTTTATCTTCTATGCTATGTACTGATGAATATTTCGGCATTTGCATTCTTAAATATCAGCGGAGATAAACACGATATGGATGTAAACAGTTTTCAGGGTTTATTTTATAAAAACCACGGACTTGCGGGTGCTTATGCGTTTTCAATACTGGCTCTTGCAGGAATACCTATTACATCGGGGTTTGTTGCAAAAATTTATCTTTTTACTGCGATTGCCAATTCCGGGTTGTTTTTTGTACCGTTCTTGCTGGCGCTTTTGATTTTGACTGTTGTTGCTCTTTATTATTATTTAAAAATTCTTATTCCGTTATTTGTTAAATGTGATAAAAACGAAAATATTCCAACATTTACTCCTGTATTTTCGCAGAAATTTGTACTAATTGCGACGGCAATTGCAACTCTGATAATCGGTATTTATCCCGAAAAAATTATCGAACTCTGCAGGTTTATTGCGTATAATATTTAGTTGAACTACTAATACAGAAATTTTAGCTATATAAGAAACAATTATAATAAGGAAATTCTTAATAGTTATTTTATAGTACGAAGCGTATCGTAAATTATTGCTAATCTAATTGTGCAAAGTCAACTATTATTAAATTTTAGCTTGATAGTTTAATTAAGTTATTAAAATATGTTAAATCAAAACTTTACCAACATTAATTAACGAACTTTTTATTTTATTTGGTTTTATAGTTTTGATTTAAACAGATTGTATTATTTTTCTTATTGTTATATCATATATATAGTATCTTACTATCACAACAAAGGGGATATAATTATGAGAATTAATTCAATTACAAAGACTACACAAGTAGCAAACAAGCAACAACATTTAAAACATAATTCAATCGATCATTCTGTTATTTATAATGACAATAGCCCCTTAAAAAGAACAACTAATGTAACTTTTCAAGCTTCATCAGCAGAAATCGAACGACTCCTTGCTAGAAAAGGAATAACCTGTGATTTTGCTGGAAATTCATTCGTGGCAGAATGCGTAAATAGGACTGTAAATTTGTTTGAAAATTTATTTGGAAAATCAAGTTTGCCAAGCGAAGTTAATTATAGATACATTGGTTCGCCTGATGTAGAAGGAATTGCACAATACTGGGCAACCTATAATCGTGTAGATATTAATTCTGCTGATTCGTGTTTCAATAATAAATCTTCTTTACAAAATGCAATGATAAAACATAAAAGAGTAATAGGTATGCCTGCGTGGTTGTCAACATCGCATTATTTACATCCTATAGTTCATGAGTTTGGACACGGAGCGCATTTTAATAATATTGAATCCAGAGGTAATGATTACACTTGGAGTTGGATGACAGATAAAATACCTAATGCTGTTGGCAAATTAATCACAAAATTTAAACTAAGCAGTTATGCAAATTACAATTTAAAAGAGTTTATGGCAGAACGCATATCTAAGGATGTGTGTAAAAATCTTAATTATAATGATTGCTATATTGGGGACAAAAAAGATATTGATTATTCAAATATTTTTTCAAGGAAGTGGAATTGCAGATATTCAACACCTCAAGCTTATTTGGATTATTATACGCAACAAATATGGAATGGCGATATGAGCGGTGCTGAAGATGCAGAAGGTAAGATTGAAGAATTTCTAACGGAAATCGAACGACCACGCTTTAGCTCAACGCACAAAAGAGGAGGTTTTTGGGGTGCTGTGGATGAAATAGCTAGTACGCTTACAGGTGAAGCAAAATGGTTGGATAATTTAAATAAAGCAAAAAAGAGAAAATACTAAAAATATGTTATAATAATAGTAAGGAGTGTGTTATGTTAAAAATAAATTCCACTATTCCTATCAGTTTTAAATCAGCAAACCAACAAAACTCAAAAAAAATAACAGATGGACAAAAAACAGGCATCGGAATAACTGTTGCTGCAATAACGGCTGTAGGTATTTATACACTTTCTAATGGAAAGAAGAGTGCTTTTTCAAAAGCACTTGCAAAACAAGGCGTTGAATTAAAAGACGGAGTTGCTCTGGTGAAAGAAACAGGTGAAAAATATACGGGAGCAATAAAAAGAAATATCAGACTTTTGGGGTTAAAAAAAGAAACTGTTCAATATGATAATGGAATTATTACAGAAAAAGTTTACCATGACTTTTGGGGTAAAGAAATAGCCGGCGAATTCTACAAAGATGGAATCCTGCGTATTAAAATACCCGGAATTTTGAATAATGGTAAGAGAAAAACATTTCCGGTATACACTTATGATAAAACAGGTAAATTAACAACAATGGGTGATAATTTTGGCTCAGAAATAGACTCTGTATTTGAACTAATGAGAAATAAAGTAAAAAATTTAAAATAATTATACATGATTGCTAATCTTAAAATTTTATCTGGTTAGCCTTACAAGATATTTCCAAAAATTACACTCGGCTCCTGCTCGGTTTCTTTGTTGCCCCAGCCCTTTGCTTTTGCGGAAGTTGTGATATAGAGTTTCAACTGTGCACGTGTTATCGCTACATACAGCAGGCGTAAACTCTCTTCTGAATTAAACTCTCGAAGTTCAAGTTCAGATTTACTCTTGTAAGAAGGATTAAACGCGCGGACTTCTTCCATAAAAATTGTGGATGCCTTGGTTTTTGCTTTACTAACATCAATAGAGAGATTTTTTTCCGCCATCTCAGGCAGGAACACATATTCAAACTCGTCACCTTTGGATTTATGAAGCGTCATAATCTGAACTTTTCCGCGCATTGCATCTTTGTCCTCATCTTCTGAGAAAAATTTAAATCCGCTTAAAGTCGGCTTTTTCGCAAGCTCTTCCAGTCTTTGTAATGTCAAATCAAATTTGCCGGACGCATTCAAACGTTTTACAAGAATTGCAATCAGATAAACATTGGATTTTTCAATATCACTCGTGTAATAAAAAAGTCCTATTCTTATTACCAACTCTTCCAGAGGCAGCGTTGAAGAGTTAAGCCAGTATTGCATGTCCCACAAAAATTGCGCAAGAGCAGCCGACTCAATATCATCTCCGTCCTTTTCAATAAAAGGTTTTTCCGAGGCTCTGATTTCAAGCTGTAATCTTTGTTTATAAAAACCTAAATCCGCAAGTGTTTCGTACGTTGATACAAGAACCTCATTATCAAACGGATTCTGGATAAATTTAAGAATGGAAAAAATTGTATTAAACACTCCTTTTTGTCCCAAAGATTCGCTTCTCGTAATACTTTTCAAGCCCGCATCGTTAATAAAGCCGGCCCAGGATGCCACTTGATAATTGTTTCTCAAAAGTATTCCGATTGTTGCATTTTTGTTTCTCGTAAGAATATTTTTAATCTCTTTCAAAACAAAGTTTCTTTCAGCAAACGCATTTTCAAAAACTCTTGAGAAAATCGCGTTTTCACTAACCGGATTTTTCCCTGTTACCCCCTGCATATAGCTTGTGAAAAATGCTTTTGGAAGAATTTCATTTCCAAAATTCACCAGATTGTTTGCTAATGTCATGACATCCTGCGTGCATCTTTGGGAGTGATTCATCTCAACTGTTGTATCAGCTTCCGCAATAAATCTTCTGAAACCTTCTACATCCGCATTGGAAAACGTTGTTGTAATAGCCTGATTTATATCACCGCATCTGATAAGGTTTTTGTGCTTGCCGCTCAATAAACCTATTAATCTTTGCTGAACACCTGATGAATCCTGTGCCTCATCCTCAATAATGTATTCGCAAATGTTTTGATAATATTCCAAAATATCAGGATTATTTTCCAGAAGTTTAACTGACATGATTAAAATATCATCATAATCAATAAGGTTTGCTTCTCTCAATTGAGCCTGATATTCTTTGAAAAATGTCTTGAATTTTTCTATCTTCTTGTCGCTCGATGGTTTACTAATGTCACCTTCCTGTAATTTTAAAACAGAAATCGCTCTATCAAATTCATCAGCCTCGGTTTTTGTAAATTTTCCTGTTATCCCTTTGATAATTCTCATTCTCTGCGTATCATCGCAAATATCAAAATCAGCAGAAAGGTTTAACCTTTCAAAATTTGAGTTTTCTTTAATAATTTTTAACGCGAGTCCGTGAATTGTGCTTATGTTTGGAAGCAGTGTTGTATTTGGGCACATATTTTTAATTCTTTCGCGGAAGTTTCTGGCAGCAGAGTCCATGTAAGTTAATACGAAAATATTTGTAGGAATTACTCCCCTTTCTATCAGTTTGATAATCAAAGCAAGAAGTATTGTTGTTTTACCGGCACCCGGTACCGCAGAAATAGCCATTGAACCTTTTTTATAATCAAGTACAGGTTTCTGGTCATCACGCGGTGTTATTTTAAATACAGGCTTAGCGTTATTATCATCTTCATTTGCTTCGCCAGCGAGATAATCCTCAATGCCGCCGAGGTTTTCAACTCCTGACGGGTCAAAAAGGCTTGAACATGCCCAGACATGTTCTTGTGCAAGCAAAAGAAGCTTTCTCAAAATTCTTGCCGTTTTTTGTTTTGCAAGAAAAATATCATCCTCAACCGTATATTCGTCTTTTGTCCAGTCGGACTGAAATACCCAGGCGTTATAGAGCGGCCCTGTGTCGGTTTTTACCCAGTCAGAATGTGAAACATCAAGCCAGAACTGATATTTTGATGATATCTTGTTATCAATGATTTTTTGCGGTGTTGCAATTACTAAATCATTTTCGCCGATTTCTAAAGTTGTTGATGGATTTTCCGCAATAATCGAGTTTTCAATCTGTGTAATAATCTCATCGGCCCGCTCGATTACTGTTTTCGCACCAAGTACGCTCTCAAAATCTCTTAACTGTTTAATAAAAAAATTAAACTTGTTTATTTTTGTTTCATCTGCAAAGTCCACAAGTTTGTAAAACAAATCAAAGACTTTGGTAGAAAGTTTTGTATTTTTTTCTTTTACTTCTTCGAATACCTCTAAAAATTTCTGGTATTTTTCGTTATAAAATTCAAGAGAAATATGCGGGAAGCCGCCGGTTTTCTTATAACCTTCAAATATCGGACAACAGTATTTTAAAGGTATTCCAAGATAATCCGACAAAATAACTCTCAAATCCATTTCCGAAATTTCAATTCCGAGCATGAGTTTCAATATACCTAAACTTGCTTTTACAAGCGGATTATCAATTAGTTTTTCGCTGCCGGATAAAAACATAAGATTGCATGAATGTTTTAAATTTTCTTCAAGCGTAAATCTCAGCATGTCATCCTGAAGCGGAGTAATTATTGTAATATCACGTGCAGAAACATTTTTTTTGAATAAGTTTTGTATCTTTTCAATCGCGAAATCAAGAATTTCAGCGCGTTTGGAGAGCGAAGTTAGCGTAAAATTTTCCAATCTTTCATGCTTATTTTCTAATATGTTAGAAAATATTATTTCTCCCTGTGAAAAAATATTTTTATCAGTCTGAACATCTTCATTGAATAAGTGTATTAGTTTACACTCAATCGACGTGGCTGCACTCAAATAACCGCACCGGCTTGAACCTAACGAGTCAAAACATATAATCCAATCTTTTAACTGGGGTTTCAGATAGCTTATAAAATCAAAACAAACAGGTGTCATTTCATCCGCATCATCAACAAGAAGGTATTTAATGTTTTTGAAATAATCAGTATGTTTATATACATGGTTGAAAATCAGGGTTTGTCTGAGATAGTCTAAACTGCGGGATTTCAGGGTGGATGAAAGAAGCTTTTTTATAATTAGTTCTGCATCATCTGCAAAAGATTCTTTCAAGATTTTCGAACGTTCCTGTATCTGCTCATTAGAAAGATGATTTTGTACAATCAAAGAATATCTTCTGAAAATTTGATGAAGCAAAGATTTTTTAGAATTATAACCCTTAACTTCAACATGTTTTAAAATATCTTTAAGTAAAAATTGTGAAACCTCAAGCCCGACAAGGTTTGGAAGGATAAAATGTTTATCCGACGGTATAGCATTTTCAATAAAACACCAGTTTTCAATGAGTGTATTATATACAATTGAAAAAAATGAGTGAACATTAAGTTTTTCAATTGCATCAATTTTGATGTTTTCTAAAATTTTATCAACAAATTGTTTTTTTAAAGTTGAATTTTGGACAAGAACCAGTATTTCCGAAGGTTTTACACCCGCAGAAATAAGCTCTGTATATTTTTCAACTAATACTTTAGTTCGAAAATCGACTTTAATAAAATTTAATAACATACTCCTTATGGACTATTTTACCATAAACACGGTTCAAACCTCTTGCCAAATAAGAAAATTTTTAATACAATAAATGGGTAAGTTTATTACAGTGACACTATTTAAGAAGGAGATTTAAAATGGCAAGAGTTAAAGAAAGCAACAAATTAGGTATTCAAGAACAAATCATTGAATCAGCAGGTCAAATCTACAACTACCTTTCTAACAAAGGTGAAGTTTCTATTAATAAAATGAAAAAAGACCTTAGCTTAAACGAAAACTTTGCTGAAATGGGCTTAGGCTGGTTATCAAGAGAAGACAAACTTGAATACACTCAAAAAGCTAAATCAGTAACTGTTAAATTAAGATAGTTTGATTTAAGCAAAAAGTTTAGAAAGAGGATAGCGTGAGCTTATCCTCTTTTTTATTTTGAAACTTTTGGATTAATTTGACCGTAATATTCTACCGGAATGTACATGTCTGTTGAATCTGTAGTAAAAATTTTGGGATCTTTTATTACTGCCTTGTGATTTATATGTTCGCCGGCATAAACATATTTTGTTTTGGGAACACGCATTGGTGAAGCAGGTTTCCAGGGATATAACGGTTCTAGAGCTGTATATTTATCAACAATAACTTGTTTGTCATTAGATTTTGCTTGTTTATTAATCTCCTTCAAAAACTTTTCAGTTTTATCTGCAAAATTTTTATTAAGTTTCAGCGTATCTCTGCCGTAAAAATGATAAGTTGTATCATTCATAATTTTCTTTGTTTCTTTGCTCAAAGAATCTACTTTATGCTCTATTTGCTCAGGTATTAAATTTTCAGGCAGAGGCTTAAAAGTTTTATTTGTACTGGAAACACACGCTGCTAGTAAAGTTGATACAGCCAGATAGCCGGTAAGTTTATTTATTTTCATTTTTATTTAGCTCTTCCTTTTTTACAGTAGGTGACAAACTTTTTATTGCAAATGGTTTCGCGAAGTAAACAGCGCTTATAATTCCTAAGCCGGCACCTAAAACATTAAGTGAAGTTTTTATTCCTTTCCATTTCTGCGGTAAAAAGTTTGCAATAGAAATTAATCCGCTTCCTGCCATAAGGTAAATATAGGCTTTAAAAATTCCTCTTGGCACCGCAACACAATCATTTACGTCTCGCGGATTTCTAACATTATCAGAGATAATGTCTATAAATTCTCTTTTTTGCGGTTTCTGTGTATTATAAAAATTTGGTGTAGTTTGAATTTTTGAAATGTTCATAACGTATATATCAAATCCCGTAAAAAAATTTTTTGCTATTTTTATAACTCAGCTTCTCTTGCATCAATTATGTTTGATAATATTTTAAAAATTTCCGGTGGATATTTTGCTTGTTTGAAAGCTTGTTTTAATTTATAAAGTTCATCTTTTGTACTGCAAAGATTAATGTTTTCAAAAGTATTATAGCCTTGCAGGTTTAATATTTTAAAAGTAGCCTGTCCAAAATCTTCTGCATCCAGTATCCCATCCAGCATTTGTTCTTTGACCTTTTTGTTTGGAATTTCATAAACAGATCCCTTGTAACCTGTAATTTCTGGATATCTTGTAGTGCCGTGGTAAACATTAATAAGTGCGTGCGGATTGGACTGTTTCATAAGATTAAACATATTTTCCATGTTATGTCTGTGTTTTCTGTAAAAAATTGAATCGCCCGGAATGATAGCTCCTTTGGTAAAACCTTCCGGCATAAGAGTTTTTATCATAAAATTTAATGTTTCTAATTTACAGTCAGGCGCAGCATGGTAAAGAGCGTGCGTCTTTGTTTCTTTATTGAAGAGATACATTACGGAACAGTCATGAATATATGATGTAGAAATTGGTATACAGGATTTTGTTTTTAGAAAACTGGTTGCAAAACCATCTTTGTTTGTAGAAAAACCTTTTAAGAATGTCTTTTTATCGATTTCAAAAAAATCCCAGAATTTTCTCAAAGGGATAGAGTTTCTGCATTTTGTTCCTGCAAGCATTACAGGTCTAATTTCTGAAATTTTTTCGATTGATTTTTGCGGAATAAAGCATTCCGCAGGCATGTTATTAAATAAATCTTGCAGGGTTTTATGCTTACTGCGTAATCCTTGAAAAGTCGGAAATTTTTTATTAATACTGTAATCTGTAATGAGTTTCATGTTAAGTTAAACGTATAAACAAAAAAAATTTTGTTATGTATTTGAAATAAAAAATGTTTGTGATAATATTTTAATGTCATATATGGGTGCGGGGGTAAATGAAATTAGTCCTTCGTAGTATTTCCAAGCTTGTATATGGGTGCGTGGCGCAGTTGACTCTGCCGACGGACGAGAAGGTGACTAAATGTCACGTTCGAGGAGAGGTAGCAGTTGACTAAGTCAACGGAGCGGTTTAAAATTTAATATATGGGTGCGTGGCGCAGTTGGTAGCGCAGTTGACTCTTAATCAATTGGTCGTGGGTTCGAGTCCCACCACACCCAGAATAAAGAAGGTTCACAAAAGTGAACCTTCTTTATGTATCTTTACTTTTTGAATCTTTTATAGTTTAATGTTGGTACTGAGGGAAACCTCTAGTCCTTTAGAAAGTGAATTACAATTTTTTTGAGTAATCCAGATATCAAACTAGCCAAATTTGCAGGGTTCTGTTACGGAGTGAAAAGAGCCGTAGAAACTGCTATAAAGTTAAAAAAGGAAAACCCTGATAAAAATATTTATATATTAGGCGAACTCATTCATAACACAGATGTTATTAATGAGTTAGAAAAAATGGGTATAAAAACTATAAATGAAATACCTGAGCAAGGTGACGGAATTTGCATTGTCAGAAGCCATGGTGCTGCGCCGGAAATTTTTGAGCAAATTAAAAATGCCGGATTTGAACTTGTTGATTTAACCTGTCCTGACGTTAAAAAAGTTCAGCAGCGAGCTGTAGAACTTGCTAAAAATGATTATTTTGTTGTAATTGTAGGCAAATCTAATCATCCGGAAGTAATGGCTATTAAAGCAAATGCTGATTTGTACTCTGATAAAGTTGTGGTTGCAGCATCAATTGAAGAACTTGCTCCGTATGAAGCTGAGATTAAATCTCATAGAAGAGTTGGTGTAGTTGTTCAAACCACGCAGATGGTTTCTTCATTAAATCTCATCGTTAATTATCTTAATACAATTGCAAAAGAAGTTTTGATTTATAACACAATCTGCCAATCAACAGCAATGAGGCAGAAAGAAGCAAAAGAGCTTGCAAAAGAAAGCGATTTAATGATTGTAGTGGGCTCCAAAAAAAGTGCTAATACTTCGCATCTGGCAGAAATTCTTAAAGCCTGCACAAAAACAGTTCATATTGAAAACGATACTGAACTTAATACAGAATTATTAGAAGGAGTTAAATCTATCGGTATTACTGCCGGTGCTTCAACTCCGCAAAAAATTATAGATAAAGTTATTGACAAAATACAGAAAGGAAAATAAATATGACACAAGTATTAGATGAATTTGAAATGTTGTTAGAAGAAAGCTTTGCTAAATCTAACAATGTAGCTGATATCGTTGAAGGTACAGTGATTAAAAAAGAATCAGAAGGTTATTTAGTAAGTGTAAAGGGTGCTAAAATGGAAGCATTCTTATCTAATAGAGAACTTTCAAGCGACGTAGAAGAATTAGAAATTGGTGATACCAGAGAATTCTATGTTTTAAAAGAAGAAAACAACGATGATCCTATGCAGTTATCATTAAAGAGAATTGCATTTGCTCAGGCATGGGCTCAATTAAATGACGCTAAAATTCAGGGTGATACAATTCTTGCTAAGGTTGTTTCAACTGTTAAAGGCGGTGTATTAGTTGACGTGGCTGATCTTAAAGGCTTCATCCCATCTTCTCAATTGAGAACAGGAACTCCTTTTGAAGGGCTTATTGATCAGAAAATCGAAGTTAAAGTTCTTGAAGCTGACCCTAAGAAAAATAAACTTATCCTTTCTCAAAGGCAGGCTGTTGCTGAACAAAGAGATCAGGTTGTTGATAACGTTCTTTCTTCTCTTGAAGAAGATCAAATTGTTAAAGGTAATGTTGTAAGAATTACTGATTTTGGTGCATTTGTTGATATCAATGGTATCGATGGTCTGCTTCCAATTTCAGAAATTTCTTGGCAGAGAATTAAACACCCTTCTGATGTTTTAACATTAGGTGATACAATTGAAGTTAAAATTATCAAGATTGACAATGAATTGAAGAGAATTTCTTTATCATTAAAGAGAATGGGTGAAAATCCTTGGCAGCAAATTGAAGGACAGTTTGAAGAAGGGCAAATAGTAAAGGGAACTGTAAATAAAGTTACTACATTTGGTGCTTTTATTAATATTTTCCCTGGTGTTGAAGCATTGCTTCCTGTATCAGAAATGTCTGATGAAAACGTAAATCCGTTCAATATGTTTAAAGTAGGTTCTGAAGTTGATGTACTAATCAAGAAATTCACACCGAAAGAACACAGAATTGCATTATCTGTAAAAGATATTAATGTTTAGTTAATATAGAATAATAAGCAAAGGCGCGAGCAAAGCTCGCGCCTTTGCTTATTGTAATCATAAATCATGCATCCGCCGTTTTTTTGTAAATCTTCATTAACATTCAGTTTATCAAAATAAATTACCCCTAATGCGCGTCCATAATAATCAACACCCTTGAAATCAATATAGACTTGCTTGGTTTTGTTTGCTTTGTACAAATTCTCAAGTTGCGTGAGATTTATAACATTTTACTCGCACTACAAAAATAAATACCGTTCTTTTGCTAGTACCACTAGTCGTGACATCTGTTAGTATAGCAGACAATGTACAAATGAACAAGACTTACCTTGAAAAAGTAGCTGAACAAATAAAAAAATTGCGTACTGAAAAAGGGCTTACTCAAGATGATTTGGGTACAAATGGAATTTCCCGACAAATGGTAAGTCTATTGGAATTGGCTAAAACAGATATCACTGTATCAAAATTAAAAGTTTTAGCAGACAATATGGGAATTAAGGTTAAAGATATATTTGATTTTGAATAGGGGCAATTTGCAACTGTAAACTATCTCATACATTTCCCCCTACGCCTCGAGGATTTCAGCACCTTTAGGTTCAATCTTTAAAGTTCTTATATCAGTTTTGATGCTTTGGCCTTCCCATATTTCTCTTACTGTGGATTTAATCTTATCCACATCATATTTGTGGGATATAATCAGCATTGTCGGGCCGGCCCCTGATAAAACACAGCCTAGAACGCCGTCTTCATGCTTAAATGCTTCCATAATTTCACGCATACCAGGCACAAGTTTTTCTCTATAAGGCTGATGGAGTTTATCCTGGAGTGCTATTTTCATTAATTTAGTATCTTTTGTATTAACAGCCTCTACAAGCATTGCAAGGTGTTTAGCATTAAATATTGCATCCTGCATAGGAATTTGTTCCGGCAGAACAGAGCGTGCAATATTAGTAGAAAGTTCAAAATCAGGAATACATACTGTAATATCCCAATCTTGAGGCCAATCAAGTTTTCTGTATACAATTGAACCGTCATCTTCCTGTGAAGCCATTACGAAACCTCCCAGAATAGCCGGAGCAACATTATCAGGATGTCCCTCAACCTCTGTTGCTATTGAAAGAAGTGCTGTTTCATCAGCAGGCGAGCCTAAAAGTTTGTTAGCTGCAATAAGCCCTCCTACGATTACAGCCGCAGAACTTCCAAGGCCTCTTGTTATAGGAATTTGCGACTGTATATTAATCTTCAATTCTGATGGTTCCTGACCGATTGAATTATAAAGCATTTCCACTGCTTTATATACTATATTATTTTCATCTTTTGGAATGTTATCGAAAATCATTTCATCAATAACTTCTTCTTCTGACATCAAATTTATTTCAATACCTGTTCCCGGAAGCACGGTTTCTTCGATTGTAATTGTGTTATAAATCGGAAGAGCCAAGCCCAGACAATCAAATCCGGGGCCTAAATTTGCCGATGTGGCAGGTACTTTTACACTTACTTTCATACTTAAAAATTTCTCCTAAAAAGTATAAGGAGATTATACAATAAAGATAATAAAAATGTAAACTTGAACAAATTGTAACGCTTTGTTAAATAATAAAGCAATTTTTCTGCGTAAAATTACTTTAGATATATAGTGTAATAATTATAAGGTGTGTAGTATGGCTAATTCATATGCGATGAATGCAGGTAATATGTATTCGCAAGGCGGCGGATATCAACCCGTTCGCAAAAATTCCGGTCCGTCTGTTTTCGGAATGATGACTCTGGGTGCTCTTGGCGGAGGTGCTGCCGGATATTTCAGGAACAGGTATCCTGTTGGTAAGGACGGAGTCGTGTCTGATAGTTTTGCAAGAGAAGTTTTTGATAAAAATTTAAATAAAAATACTTCCTCAGACGTAAAAAAATATTTTAAACAATTGAAAGAAGTCTTAAAAAAAATTGATAAAGTCAAAACTCCAGAAGAGTTTAGAAAATTAATTAATGCAAATAAATATATAATAGATGAGCAGTGTAAAGGTATTTCATCTGAAACACTGCTGGATGCCGTAAATACAACCAACATAAAAACAAGCAAAGAAGCATTGAAAAAATCTCTGGAGGGAATTATGGATTTTGAACTTTTGAAAACCAAAAATGCAGTTAAATTAGGATGGAACAGCGAGTCTAAGAAATTCATAAAGTCTTCTGAGTTTAAGGATGCAAAATTATTTGAAATTATTAAAAATACAAAAAGCAATATGCAGTGGAAAAAAGCCCTGAAATACGGCGGAATTACAGCCGGTGTTATGGGGGCGCTCACAGTCGGGTATAAAATGCTGGCTAATAAATCTTAGTCTATGATATAATCAGTTTATGAAATATCCGAATTTAGAAAAACTGGTTGATATAATAGCTGTACTAAGGAGTGAAAACGGCTGCGAGTGGGATAGAGAGCAGACTCATAAGTCTTTGCGTCCAAACATGCTTGAAGAAGCTTATGAAGCAGTGGATGCAATTGACGAGGGCGATATTTCAAATCTGCGTGAAGAACTCGGTGATGTTTTACTGCAGGTTGTACTGCATGCCCAGATTGCAAAGGACGACGGTGAATTTGATATAGAAGATGTTGCAAAAGAATTGAGCGATAAACTTATACACAGGCATCCGCATGTCTTTGGTAATACCGAAGTGCATTCAACTCAGGAAATTTTGGATAACTGGGATAAACTTAAAAAAGAGGAAAAAACTTATAGAAAATCTGTATTGGATGGTATTTCCAAGTCCCAGTCTGCTTTAATGTCAGCACAAAAAATTAGTAAGAAAGTCGTAAAAGTCGGGTTTGAATGGGATTGTGTTGATAGTTTGAAAAATTGTATTCAATCTGAGTATAAAGAATTTGAAGAAGCTGTTAAAAGCGGTGACAAAGAGAAAATGGAAGATGAGATGGGGGATATTTTCTTTGCGACCGTTAATCTTGCAAGATGGTATAAAATTGATGCTGAACAAGCATTGTTGAGAGCTAATAAAAAATTCACAAAACGTTTCAGAAAAATGGAAGAAATTAAAACAAAACCTTTTGAAGAGTATACATATGACGAATTTAACGATTTGTGGAAACAGGCAAAGATAAGAACAGGATATTAACCCCCACCCTAACCCTCCCCGCAGGAGAGGGAATGTACTTTAAAGGAGATTATATGAGTAAAATATTTACAATTTTATTTTTATTAACAATCATTAGTTCCCCAGTTTTAGCAGAAAGCACAGTTTGTGCAAGTCATATTCTTGTACCAACCGAGCTTGAAGCTATAAAACTTAAGAACGAAATAAAAAGTTTTGATGATTTCAAAGAAATGGCAGGGCTGTATTCTAAATGTCCGTCTGGAAAAAATGGCGGAGATTTGGGATGTTTTGGAAAAGGCCAGATGGTAAAACCTTTTGAAGATGCCGCTTTCAACGGTAATGTGGGCGAAGTTTCCGAACCGGTAAAAACACAATTTGGATATCATTTGCTATGGGTAACTAAGAAATATTAATAGGAGTCAGTATGAAAAAGATTTTGTCTATTATAATAATGCTTTTGACAATTTTGTCATCATCAGCAATTGCTGCTCCTACTGAGGGCAAGCCAGGTAAAATATCCGGACGGTCTGTAGGTGCAGCTGCTGTGTCCTTGATTGTTTGGCCGGGGCTGGGTCAATTAATAAATGATAACCCGGTAGATAAAAACGTTACACATGCAGTGCTGGGTTTAACCGGTATATTCAGATTCTGGTCTTGCTATGACGCTTTTGTCGACAGACGCGGCGGGGTTTGGCATAATAGAATTTAGTTATATATAATGGTGTTATGAAAAATAAACTTCTTGCTAATTTTGCATTATTCTTGACTGCACTCATCTGGGGTGTTTCGTTTGTTGCTCAGCGTGAAGGTATGGAGCATATCGGGCCGTTTACTTTCAATATGGTAAGAAGTTTTCTCGGTGCATTGAGCCTTTTGCCGGTAATTCTTTGGGTTAAGCTGTCAAAACCGGACACTAGAACAAAAAAAAGAAAGAGATATCAGCATATAAATCTTGCCAGAGCAGGAGTAGGATGCGGACTTGCGCTATTTACGGCCATGAGTATTCAACAATACTGCATGCAGTATGTTACAGCGGGTAAGGCCGGATTTATTTCTGCTCTGTATATTATTTTCGTACCGATTATTGCGGTTCTGCAAGGACACAAACTTGAAAAGAGAATCGTTTTCAGCGTAATTCTTGCTGTAATTGGTTTATATTTCCTCTGTTATACTCCGGGAGGCGGTTTTAATGTTTATGACTTACTGGTGCTGGTAGCTGCATTCTTCTACGGCGTCCATATTCTGGTTGTTAATTTTTATTCTAACAAAGTTAATGCAGTGAAAGCATGCTGTTTGCAGTTTGTGGTTGTTGGGATTTTGTCAGCTGTTTTAACACTCTTATTTGAAAATCCGACAGCTGCATCTATTATTGATTGCAAAACATCTCTTTTGTATGCAGGTATTTTAACCTGCGGCGTGGCTTATACATTACAAATTTTCGGGCAGAAAAATACTCTTCCTGTAATTGCGTCAATTATTTTTAGTCTTGAATCTGTTTTTGCAGTACTAGGCGGTGCGGTGATTTTAGGCGAAACAATGCTGCCAAAAGAAATTTTGGGATGTGTATTTATGATAGTTGCAGTAATTTTGTCTAACTTAAAGCCTGAGCGTTCATAGTTAAATACCGGCATACAGCTTCCGGCACAAATCCGCTTATATCACCTTTATTTAGGAGAATTTCCCGCACGCAGGATGAAGATATAAAGTTAAATTCAGGCTGTGTGATTAAAAAGACTGTTTTAATATCATTGTATAAAGCATGGTTTGTCTGAGAAAGCTGCATTTCATACTCAAAGTCAAAAGAGGTTCTCAGGCCCCTCAAAAGAACAGATGCTCCGCGCTTTTTTGCATATTCAACGGTTAAACCTTGAAAAGCATCAACTTCAACATTTGGAATATCATTTACGCTTTCTTGAATTAATTTTGTGCGGACGTCAATAGGAAGAAAGCCTTCTTTATTAACGTTATAACATACGGCGATTATAACTTTATCGAAAATTTTAGCGCCGCTTTTTAGAATATCTATATGTCCGTTTGTAATCGGGTCAAAACTGCCCGGATATATTGCAATAGTCATTTTGTCACCTATTTTGCCTAATTATAACACAACAAAGCTATTTATGTTAAAATTATAAAAAAGATAATAAAAGGGAGAGTTTATGTCAATTATCATAATGATATTACTTTTAAGTTTACTTATTCTTGTACACGAAGCAGGGCACTTTTTTGCAGCCCGTGCATTTGGTATAAAGGTTGATAAATTCGGGTTTGGCCTTCCTGTAGGGCCGACTTTATATAAAACCAAGGTTGGTGATGTGGAAGTTCTGGTTCATGCATTTTTGCTTGGCGGATACGTTTCTTTTCCTGATGACGAGAAAGATTGTGAACTTCCAAAAGACTCTCCGGAAAGATTTGCAAATAAACCGGCATGGCAGAGAGCGATTGTTGTTTCTGCCGGCGTAATTGCAAACGTAATTTGTGCGATTGCTCTGGTTATGCTTGTGGCAATTGTTTCTCACAAACTTCCTTCTGGAAATTATGAGATTTATGCAGGGGAAATAAGCGCTCCAAAGGAAGCAAGTATACGGAAATCCGGATTAAGAGAAGGTGACAGAATACTTAAAGCTAACGGTTGTGATATAAATAACGTTTATTCCCTGGTGACTATTGTTAAAAATAGTGCTAAGAATAACGGTATTGTTTCAGAAAAAACAGTCAATGCAAACTATTCAAAACTTAAAGATTTAAATCCGGGCTTATCTAAAGATGAAATTATACCAGAGGGTATTGCGATAAGACTTCCTCAGGATTTGGAAAAAGATATTGTAACAATGGACAAATATGCACTAAAGGGTGCTAAGTACTATAAAAATGAGGGTATAACTCTTGATGAGAGATTAAAAGAACTTGAAAAAAGTATTGACGGTAAGAGAGTTTATACTTCAGATGGCAAATTCTCAATGTATGATGTGGCCAAAGTTTTATCAAACGGTGTGCACCCTATTAATCTAACGGTTTTGCGTGATGGAAAAACTATAGAACTCAATCCTATTTATCCTGATGAAAAAGGTATTATTGGTATCGGGCTTGGAGCAAAGCAGACAATGATTAAGACAAATACTCCTGCTGCTGTTGTAAAAGAGAGCTGTTCTTATCTGTGGAACAATACTTATATGATGATGTACTCTCTCGGCCAGTTGTTTACCGGAAATATTCCTTTAAAAGATATGCACGGTGTTGTTGCGATTACCAAAATAGGCGGCGATATGATAGAGAAAAGCGGAAAAGCTTCCGGTGTACTTCTTGCAGCTCTTATATCTATGAACCTTGCTATATTAAATATTCTTCCTATTCCGGCTCTGGATGGAGGACACTTAATGTTTTTGATTATTGAAAAAATCATGGGTAAACCTTTAAATGAAAAAGTTATTGAGGTTATATCTACAGTATTTTTCTCGTTGCTTATTATTCTTATGATATTTGTTGTATTTAACGATATAACTTTATTAATACGGAAATAGATGAGTGTCTAATTGAATTTACCGTTTAAGCCCGCCATAATCTCATTATGAGAATAATAATTATAGGCGGGGTCGCAGCAGGCGCCAAAGCTGCTGCAAAATCAAAAAGACTGCTTCCGGATGCGGATGTACATATTTATACAAAGGACACCTTTGTATCCTATTCTTCCTGCGGGCTTCCTTACTACGTAGCGGGAGATTTTGAGGACTGGCATAAACTTATTGTCAGAACCAAGGAAGAGTTTGAAAAAAGCGGTATAAATATTCATACGGAGCATCAGGTTACAAAAATTCTTCCTGCAGATAAAAAAATTCTGGTTAAAGATTTAAAATTAGGTGTTTGTAATTTTGTTGAGTATGACAAATTAATTATTGCAACAGGGGCTGCGCCGTTTATACCGGATATAAAAAATACCGGTCTGAAAAATATTTTTACATTAAGAACTCTAGAGGACGGTATTAATATAAGAAGCGCAATGGAAAAGTCGCAAAATATAACAATAATAGGCGGCGGGTATATTAGTATAGAACTGATAGAGGCTTTTGTTAAAAATAAAAAGAATGTAACTCTTGTTGAGCGCTCTCCTTTTATTCTTTCTGTTTTTGATGAGGATATCTCTTCATTGATACAATCTTTCATACTGGAAAATTCAGACGGTCTTGTAAAAATACTAAATGAAGATCAGGTTTGTGAATTTGTAGGTGATGAAACTGTAACAGGAGTTTTAACGACTAACGGTTCAGGGTTTGAAACAGATATGGCAGTGATTGCAACAGGGGTTTATCCTGTAGTCGATATTGCTAAGGAAGCCGGAATTGAAATAGGAACGACCGGTGCTATAAAGGTTAACAGCAGAATGGAAACAAACATTCCGGATATATATGCCTGCGGTGACTGTGCTGAAAAGATTAATATTATTTCGCATTCTCCTGTATGGATTCCGCTTGGCTCTACTGCAAATAAAGAAGGCAGGGTTGCTGCGATTAATGCTTGCGGCGGAGTCGAGGATTTTGAGGGGGTTCTCGGTTCAGCTGTTTTAAGATACCATTCTCTCAGTATGTCAATGACCGGTTTAACAGAAAAAGCTGCGCAAAAAAGAGGTTATGACACTGTTTCTGTGGTTATAACAAAGCGCGATAAGGCCGGTTATATGCCAGAAGTAAAAAATGTTACACTAAAACTCGTTGCAGACAGGCGTTCTCATAAAATGCTGGGTGCTCAGGCAATAGGCTGCGGTGATGCTGATAAAAGAGTTAATACTATCTCAGTAGGACTTCTGAGAGGAATGACCGTCGAAGATTTGCTTGATGTAGATTTAACTTACGCACCACCGTTTTCAACCAGTATTGATATTTTGATTTCTGCTGCAAGAATACTTAAATCTAAACTTAATTAATTGCACCAGATGATAAAATTTCTTTTGTGCATTCTAATGCGATATCTGTAACATAGTCCATATCAGTCTCTTCAATAATAAGAGGCGGATTGAAGTATATTACATCCCCAAGAGGTCTTAACAGAACTCCTTTTTCCAGAGCTTTTTTGTAAATCTGATATCCTGTACGTTTTTTATAATCCAGAGGTTCTTTTGTATCCCGGTTTTTAACCAGTTCAATTGCGTTAATTAAACCTATTGAGCGCACCTCGCCTACGTTTTCAAGCGGAAGGAATTTTTCCTTAATAATATTATTAAAGTAAACAGCACGCTTATTAGCTTTTTCAATAATTTGCTCGTCTTTTAAAATTTTCAAAACTTCAATTGCTGCTGAACATGCAAGTGGATTACCAGCATATGTGTGCGAGTGCATAAAAGCTTTACCCTTCAGATAATCATCATAAAACGCATCATAAATTTCCTGCGTAGTTACAGCAATTGCCATTGGCATATAACCGCCGGTTAAACCCTTAGAAAGACACATTATGTCTGGGCTTGGGGTAAATGTATTCTCATTAGAATTGGAGCTACCGGCTGATAGTTCAGCGACATGGTCGAATGCAAACATTTTCCCTGTTCTGCCGTAACCAGTTGCAATTTCATCAGCTATAAGATGGACATTGTATTTATCACATAGTTCTCGGAGTTTTTTCAAATATAAAGGCGGATAAACTTTCATTCCGGCAGAGCCCTGTAATAATGGTTCTACAATAATTGCAGCTGTTTCATCTGCGTATTTTGCAAAAGCTTCTTCCGCTTTTTCAAAACACTCGCAATTACAACAATCACGGCATTTCCCGTATTTGCATCTGTAACAATCTAATCCTTCTATTCTTATTACATCTAGAAGCAGCGGTTTATAGAGTTCCGAATATAAATCAACTCCACCAACTGCAAGAGCCCCGAGGGTTTCGCCATGGTATGCGTCTGCTAATGCCATAAATCTTTTTTTCTGCGGGTTTCCTGTTTGATAATGGTACTGAAAACTCATTTTTAAAGCCATTTCAATTGCAGAAGAACCGTTATCGGCAAAGTTGAATTTGCATAATCCAGCCGGAACAACTTCAGCAAGCTCTTGACAGAGTGTAATAGCTGTTTTGTGTGAAAAATTTGCGAAAATAACGTGTTCAAGCGTATCAACCTGCTTTTTTATTGCGGCATTAATTCTTGGATGGCAGTGCCCGAGAAGATTACACCACCACGAACTGATTACGTCCTTGTAGCATTTTCCGTTAATATCATACAAGTTTATACCTTCTCCACGTTCAATTACGATAGGAGGAAGTGTTTCATAATCCTTCATCTGTGAGCACGGATGCCATATGTATTTCAAATCTTCTTTCTGCCAGTCCATAATTCCTCCAAAAGTTTAATATCCTTTTGACCTCTTTCTACAGTCGCAACAACTTTAATGCCGGTGAGGTATTCAACCTGTTTTAAATTATCCTGATGCATAAAACTGTCAGGGTTAAAGTTGTTTAAGATAATACCTGCAATCGGTATGTTATTGGCTCTTGCGTATTCAACCGTAAGCAGGGTTGAATTTATCGTACCGAGTCCTCCGTCTGCAACAATAATAATGCTTGTTTCTAGTTCTTTGATTAGATCTTTAAGCAGGTATTTTTCTCCGTTTTCAAGCCTTAGAGGGCAGGTAATTCCGCCTGCGCCTTCAATCAAAAGATAATCATAATCTTTGCTGAGCTCTTCAAATTTTTGTTTAATTTTTTCTATTTCAATATCTTTGCCGGCGCGTTTGGCTGCTAAATGTGGAGAAACTGCCTCCTTCCACCAGTATCCGACACAATTGTCCGCTTCACAAGGGATTTTTGCGGTATCAACAACATAATTTGCGTCACTTACAGTCAATTTGCCATTTTGTTCTTCTATACCGCTAAGTACAGGTTTAAAATATCCGCAATTATATCCGGCTTTTCTCATTTCTTTTACAATAAGGGCTGAAACATACGTTTTTCCTACATCTGTTCCGGTCGCAGTAATAAAAATATTCTTTGACATCTTACTCCTCCGATACAAGAGTAGCGCTGATAAAAATGAAAATCAAGTATTGCAGGCTAGCTCTGTAAGAGAATATATCGGATTGAAAAAACAGGTTAATCTTATGATATGAAAAAAATCTGGTTTTTATTGCTTTTAATAATTATTCCTGTTTTTGCCTATGAGGTTTATACTCCTTCTGATTACAGCTATAAGGATAACGGTGACAAGCTGCTTTTTGTTGTAGATTATTCAAACAGCATGGGGGAATTTCTTGAACACAAGACAAAAGCAAATCAGGTTAAGGAAATGATGAACTATATTTTGCCGCAAATTTCCTCCGGAACTAAAGTCGGACTTAGAGTTTACGGTCATACATGCAATCTTTTCGCGTATAATGCATGCAGAAGTTCTGAGCTTGTAGTACCTCTCGGTTTTTCAAGCAGTTCTTCTATTCTTTCTGAAATGTCGCGTCTTAGACCAAGAGGAATGACGCCAATAACATATTCGCTTAAACAGGCTGTCAACAAAGATTTGGATGGATATGACGGTGTAAAACATATTATTCTGCTAACAGACGGAGGGGAAAATTGTGACGAAAGCCCGTGTGATTATTCAATAGAACTGGTTAAGACAAGAAAAGATATCAAAATTGATGTAATTGCATTTAATGTGCATGACGAAGATGACCTTGCACAGCTCCAGTGTACTGCAAATGTTACCGGAGGAAAATTTGTAGAAGCTGATACAAAAGCACAGCTTGTTAAATCAATGGAAGACTTAACATTGCCGCATAAAAATGTAGAAGCTACTATTTACAGTAAGAATTAAAAAAAGCCCCGAAATGGGGCAAAATTTTGTAAGATGTAAGATGGGGTAAGGGGTAAATGTAGGAGTTGCCTGCTGGTTTTTTATTTCTTTCAATTGCATCGTATGTAGCTGCCATAAATTTCACTCTCTCTTTTGAATATCTCTTACATATATATAAAGTATTTATGTTTTTAAAAATTGCCTTTTTAGAGAGTGAATATTAAGAAATGTAACAACAACTCCCTCTCCTTAGGGAGAGGGTTGGGGTGAGGGGGCAATTTAAGTATAATAAAAATATGGACAATCTTGAGCAGATTAAGAAAGCCGTCGAAATTGAGGTTAAGTATAAATATATCAATATTAACGGGCGTACGAGGAGTTTTTCATCGTTCATCTGTTCTGAATTACGCAAAGAAATTAAAAAGTCTAAAAACCCAAAATGGCAGGTGCTTTTAGAACATTTTGAGCGGTATCAAATGGATACCTTGCCCCAGAGAAAAAAATCACTTGAGAGGCTCGTTAGTGTAATTAAGGCTGAAACAGGCGAAACACAGCCAGAAAAGGCGCATACAAATCTTAGCTTAAAATCAGACGTTATGTATTTGAAGGGCATAGGACCAAAGATAGCCTATGTTTTGAATAAACTCGGGATTTATACGGTAGGTGATTTGCTTTATTATTTTCCGCGCAAACATGTTGATTACTCAACCAGAACAAGCATAAGGGATTTAGAGCCTGGTGAAACTACAACTGTGTTTGGAAATATTCGTTCTGTGGAAGCTTTTACGACAAAAAATAATCTTGGTGTTGTTAAGGTTCGCATAAATGACGGTTCTGGAAGCATGAGTCTTAATTTTTTTGCTTCAAAGTCTAATAAATTCACTCTGGAAAGAATGAAACAGCAATTTCCAAAAGGAGCCGGTATTATGGTTTCCGGCACTGTAAAAATAAATTCTTATGATGGAATGCCTACCCTTGATAAACCTGTTTATTCAATTATGGAGGACGAAATTCTCGGTGAATCCAATATAAATTTAGCGCGTATAGTTCCGATTTACCCCTTGAGTGAAAATCTTAATATAAAAACTTTAAGAAAGGCTATTTTTAATACAATACAGCTGTTTAAAAATGATATAGAAACTGTTTTGCCGCGCAAGGTTATAGACAAGTATAATCTCATGGAAAAACGTGAAGCTGTTGAACAAATGCACTTCCCGAAGGATAATAATTCTTTGCATAACGCTCGATACTCACTTGTATTTGAGGAATTATTCCTAATTCAGCTAAAACTTGCACTTTTAAGAGAAGAGAACAATAAAAGTATTTCTTCAATCCCGTTAGAAATAAAAAAAGACGGACTTGTAATGCGTTTCATTAACGGTTTGCCGTTTGAATTAACAGGCGCTCAAAAAAGGGCGGTAAATGAAATTTTAAATGACTTAAATTCAACAAAACCAATGCAAAGACTACTTCAAGGCGATGTAGGGAGCGGAAAAACAGTAGTTGCTTGTATTATGCTTCTTGCAGCAATTGAAAACGGATATCAGGCTGCAATTATGGCGCCTACGGAAATCCTTGCGCAGCAGCACTACAATAACCTTGTTAAATGGCTTACGCCTCTTGGTTTAAGCGTTGAACTGCTAATTGGAAGTATAAGCAAAAAACAGCGTAATGTTTCGGAAACAAATCTCCGGAATGGTCAGGCAAATATTGCAGTAGGTACACACGCACTTATTCAGGATACTGTTGATTTTGCAAATCTTGGGGCTGTAGTAATTGATGAGCAGCACAGGTTTGGAGTTAAGCAGAGGCTTGCGCTGCGTAAAAAATCTCAAAATCCGCAAATATTAACAATGACAGCAACACCGATTCCGCGGACGCTTGCAATTACCATGAATGGTGATTTAGATTTGACTATTATTGATGAGCTTCCGAGCGGTAGAAAACCTATACTTACAACAATGATAAATTCAAGAAAACAGATTGCAAGTCTTATACGTAAAGAAGTCGATGCTGGCAGACAAGCTTATATCGTTTACCCTCTGATAGAGGAAAGCGAAACACTTTCGGCAAAAGCAGCAACTATTGAAAAAGAAAAGTGGCAGAATGAAGTTTTTCCAGAATATAAAATAGGGCTCTTGCACGGAAAGCTTAAAAATGAAGAAAAAGATGAAGTTATGAATAAGTTTAAGAACAAAGAATATGATATTCTTGTATCTACAACTGTTGTTGAAGTTGGGGTTGATGTTCCAAATGCCACAGTAATTGTTATTGAGAATGCAGAAAGATTCGGGCTTTCACAGCTTCATCAGTTAAGGGGGCGTGTGGGAAGAAGTGATTTGCAGTCTTACTGTGTGTTATCATCTTCCACAAAATCTCAAGAAACACGTGCAAGACTTGATATAATGACTCAGACAAATGACGGTTTTGTTATTGCGGAAAAGGATTTGCAAATAAGAGGCCCGGGAGAATTCCTGGGAACGCGCCAGAGCGGGCTGCCGGATATGATTATTGCAGATATTGTAAATGATGCGAAAATTCTTGAACTCGCAAGAGCAGAAGCAATTGATTTTGTAAAGAATAATAATATAGATGATTATCCGCTGCTTAAAGAAGCAAAAGGTTTGAATTTTGACGGTGATTTATTCGGCGCCGGCTAACTTACTTTTTCTTTACTGAAAAGAAAAGAGTACACTGTCGGGTGACAATTATACAACTACTAGCTAATCACAGCTTTTTATCAAGATACTGGCAGGTATTTCTAATGCATCAGCTATCCTAAAAAATTTTGTTATGGTAAATCCATAAGCACTTCCCTCTTCTATTTTTTGCAAATATATCTTTCTTATCCCTGTCTTGAGGGATAATTCATTAAGTGTTAAACCTTTTTCCTCTCTTTTTTGTCTGATTTTTTTTCCAATAAATTCATAAAATAGTTTTTTTTCCATAGCTACCCCTTATGTAAATAAATGTAAAACATAAACACACTAATTAGAATATAATATCACTAATAAGTGTTTTTATTATATCCATTGTACACTCATTTGTCAACATTTTCACGGATTAGTATAATTATTGATATGAATATGAAGGCAAGAGAACAAATAAAATCGTTATTAGCAGCGAAAAATATTAAAATGAAAGAGCTTTGTCTGTTGTTATCGGAGAAAATGGGGAAAAATTATAGTTCAAATAATCTTTCAAACAAACTTATTAGAGGAAGTATAACATATAACGAAGTTTTACTTATTGCCGATATTCTGGGGTATAAAATAACATTTGTTGATACAGAAGAGATTTAGATAAGAGTGGCGGGATGCAAAGCATCCCGCCACCTTTATTTATACCTCTAGTATGTAATTAATTAAGGTTCGCACACCTGCGCCGGTTGCGCCTTTTATGAATTCTTTTTGAGGTTTATCTAAGAAGGCAACTCCTGCAATATCAATGTGTGCCCATTTAACGTCTTTTACAAACTTTTGCAGGAACACTCCTGCTGTAGAAGCTCCGCCCCATCGTGAGCCGGTATTCTTCATATCTGCTATATCGCTTTTCAGGCTGTCAAAGTATTCATCCCATAGAGGCAGCTGCCAGTACTTTTCACCGTTTCGCTCTGCGGTGTTTATAAGGTTTTTAACAAGAGTATCGTCGTTACCCATAATACCTGCAGCATTTGTACCCAGTGCAACCATGCAGGCTCCTGTCAGGGTCGCTAGGTCTATTACTTCATCAACACCTAATTCGCAGGCGTAGCAGAGTGCGTCAGCGAGGGTCAATCTGCCTTCGGCGTCTGTGTTATCAACTTCAATTGTTTTGCCGTTTTTGGCTGTTAAGATATCACCCGGTTTGTAAGCGCTGCAGCCAGGCATGTTTTCGCACGCTGCGATAATACCGTGGACTTCAACCTGAGGATGGAATTCTCTTATAATACTCATTACTCCAAGTACGCAGGCAGCAGCTGACATATCGTCTTTCATTGAAAGCATAGATGATGCAGGCTTTATGTCAAGTCCGCCGCTATCAAAAGTAATACCTTTACCGATTATAGCAATTTTCTTTTTCGGGTTGTCTACTTGATATTTCATGTGGATAAATTTCGGTTCTTGCGAGCTTCCTTTTGCTACTGCGAGGAATGCTCCCATGCCTAATTTTTCACATTCGTCTTTATTGTACACAACAGTATCTAAGCCGAAATCACATGCTATATTTGCAAGTTCTGTCGGCGTTGCAAATTGAGCTGGTTCGTTTGCAAGGTTTCTGGCGAAAGCCATAGCAGAAGCGATTTTTTCAGCTTTTTTAACAATCTCTGCATTTGCTTGTACATAAACTTCTTGTACTTTATTTTCTTTCTTTTCTGACTTGTATTTGTCAAAAGCATAATCTCCAATGAAAGCACCCATTGTGAATTGTTCTGAGTAATCAAATTCAATTCCATCGAGAGAGAATGCTAGTTTTTTTGCTTCCATTTGCATGGCTTTTTTAACTGCTTTTGCTATAGCTTCTCTCATTTTATTAGGGTTAAATTCTGATTTTTTCCCCAGCCCGAGAACGAGGACTTTTCTGTAGATTTCTTTTCCATAAGTTGGCAAAAGGTAGGTTTCTCCGAATTTGCCTTTAAAATTATCTTGCTCAACAGCGTATTTGTTGGCAAGCTCATTAGTTGTATTTTCGTCTTCAAACTTGTTAACAACAAGGATATCGGCTTCAATACTTTTTGCATCTTGAACAACTTTGATTTCCATGGTTCAAAACTCCTTTCTTTTTCTAGTATTGTATATAATTTGAAGAGGTTTTTAAATACGCTAATTAGATTATTAAAACAAAGTATTTGACATTAAATTTTTTTTGTTTTAATATAATCTATGTTGACAGCCGGTATATGGGCGTTTAGCTCAGTTGGTAGAGCGTCTCCCTTACAAGGAGAGGGTCAGAAGTTCGAGTCTTCTAACGCCCACCATTTTTAGAAAAAGAGCCTTCAAGGGCTCTTTTTTCTTGTCCTGATTGAATTTCAAAAGTTCGAGGATTTTTAATAGAACCATAAAGTGTGAGGTTTGTCCCCGAAAGTCCACCATTACATACAAAGACCGATTTTAAAATCGGTCTTTTTGTTTGTGAATATTAGGTTTTAAGTCCTTTAAGAGGGCTACAAAATAATAGCATTATGTTTTCAGTCATTATAATTTATAATGGATAATTCTTTAAAACATCAGGAGCTTCTAACCACATTCGACCTGCTGTTGTTTTTGTTGTGTATCAGGGATTTTGACATAAAGTATCGCAAGTTTGACATATTTAGTCGGAAGTTTTAAAATTAGCAAAATTTTATGAACTGCACCCGAAAAAGTGGACAATGAAAATTTAAATTGTTTAATAGAAAGAAAGGGGTACAGAAATGGTAAAAAGACAAAAACAATTCACACCGGAACAGATAGAGATACTATTTAAGAATCCAAATGTGGAAAGTATTAATCCAAATACTATCAAATTTACTTCAGCAATCAATGTCGGCTCCTGCTACACCTAGAGATAACGCACCAATTGAATCATTCTTTGGGCATATGAAAGATGAACTTGATTACAAAAAATGTAAAACTTTTGAAGAATTATCTGCATTAGTAGATGATTACATGTATAATTACAACTATACAAGAAAGCAATGGTCAAAGAATAAAATGACACCAATAGAATACAAAAACTTTTTACTCGTTAGTTAATTGTCCACTTTTCAGGGTACAGTTCATAAAAAGTGTTTAAATGGTGTTCAAAAATAAATCTGCTTTTTATAAAATTTTAAAAAGGGGTAAATTAAGCTTGTAGATTGTAGACAGGCTTGTCCACGTATTATAAAAAGGAGGTTAGAATGGTTTCTTCACTTAGACATACTGTTTTTAAAAACTTTGGTAAAATTGATTATTTACATTATTTTAGAAGAATGATTAGGGATTACGAGTCAAGAAAATGGGATTTTGATATTAGGACAATTGTCAAAAACGTTAAGATTGAAATACCTTGCCCTAAGTATGTTTGCAAGCGAGGTTTTTCTAAACGCTTATGTCTTACTATATTAGATGATAACTTTTTTATCAAAGAATTTGACAGACATTTAAATGGTTATATTAGACCGATGCAAGAATTAAGAAATAACAGGATTCTTGCACGCAGGATTTTTGTATCAAAATTCGGATATTTTACAAAATATAATCAAGATTGCTCTTTGGTAAACTATAATTGTTCCAAATGCTCTATTGAATCTGTAAAAAATCGCAAGCCAGAGGTTGCGGATTTAGTTAAACTACATAAAATAGTTTTAGCAGATACTCCGGAGCAGGAGCTTATAGGCGGCAGGCTGCGTACGCCTGAAACAGACGAACTCGTAAGACAAATCTTTCACGTAACAAAAGACCCGAAGAGTGTTGTAAATGATTATTCTGCAAGTAAAGATGTGGTCGAGGATCTGAAAAAACTGGATGAATACATTAATAAAAATTACGATACTATGGATTGCTTTACACATGCTGCAAATATTTTTTCAGAAGTTATCAGGATACATCCGTTTCTTAATGGTAACGGCAGAGCCGCAAGACTATTTACAGAAGAGTTTTTATTAAGTAAAGGATATCGTCTGGATAAGTGGCCGGAAGAAATTTTATACAGAAAAATATATTCGGCAGACGAGATTGCTGAATATATCAGAAGGAGTTTGTAAATGAACACTCAGTTTAGGATTTTTTAACAGTCAGTTTGAGATTTTTGGGCAACATAACATATAATTTTTGTAAATTATTTATACGATTTTGTTTATTCTATGATAAAATTTAAAAAAAGGAGTGTATTATATGAGAGTAGATTTTAATGTTTCTGCAACACAACCAAAGTTTCAAGCTGTAAATCAAAAATATTTAAAGATGGCTGAAGAAAATTACAGAGTAGTAAAAAATGGAGCTACAACCGAGTGGTTAGAATCAATAACAGATGATGTTATTTTATTTGGGGATATGAAAAAACAGGATGCAATTGATACTATGAATGCTGCAAGAAAATATGTTTCCAAGGCTAGTTTAAAAGTTTTTGAAGATACTTTAAAATCTATTAAGAATGCCTAATCAATAAGCTTTGTAATATTATTTCCTACAATTGCACCAACACCCATACCAATAAGTGAACCGGCCGCTCCAAAATATTTTGCTCCAATTGCACCGCCATACCCGATTCCTGCAAGTGAGGCGGTAACATTTAGTGTAGATTTCGCAGTTGACTTAAAGAAATTCTCACCTTCAGAGATTTCTTTAGCCAAGTGTATGCACTCTAAACCACCTAAAACAATTGCCCCTATTTTTGTTGTTCTGGTCATTGCTCTTGCTGTTAATTCACCAAACAGACTTTTGGTTTTAAATCCCTTTGCTTTTACAAAAATAGGATTTTTATCCGAATAAGTTATATTCTTTATTTTAGTGTGAATTGGAACTTCTTCAATATCAACTTTTTGAGTAACATAATTTTTTAATTTTGTATTCCATAATGTAGTATCATTCTTTAACAGCCATCTAGCAAGTTTAGGACAAGGACTTGTTGCGGGGTTAACAAATTTGTGCAGTAAGGTTCCTCTAAAGAATGAGAATGGATGTTGGGCAGTCTTATAATCATATGGTGGAATAAATGCATTATCTGTTGCTGAAGCTTTAATTTGTTTATAAGCAGACTTCATATCCCTTAAATCTTCTGGGCCGTTTAATATTGCAAGGGAAACCAAACCTGCCGCCGGTATGTAGTCGTTTTGGTCTATTTTATCTGGGACTCTCTCAATTCTACGGAATGTAGGAATAATATCAAATATTGAAGAAAATTTATTATCTTTGTCTACGTGTTTTTTCACATCCTCATAATCCTGCTGAATTTGAGGAAGTTTATCTGTCTGGTTTTGATATAATACTGGATTAACTTTATACATACAAATAAACCTTAGAAAAACTACACATATATATAAAGTATTTTGGGCAGAAAAATTTGCTTAATATGTATGTTCATTTTAATATCTCTTAATAAATTCCTCTACTTGATTGGATTGTTTTTTGTAAAAAAATATTAAGATTAAGGCAATTTTTTGTCTGTACTATTTTTAAATAAGCATACATGTATGTTATTATATAGTTAGAAAGGTTTTTATGAATATTACTTCTGCATCACAATATTTAACATATAAAAATATTGCATCATTTAAATCTAGCAATATTCATAAATCAAATGAAACAATACCTCAAAAACCTGTTAATAATTCTGATGAAAAAAAACAAGGTGGAAAACAGAAGTTATGGAAATATGTTTCTTTTGGAATCTTGGCTTTGACAATAATATTAAATATAATTGTTGAGCATAAAATCAGAGCTGAAAAACAAAGAATAGATGCCGAAAAAGAATTAGCTGATAAACTTATTAAAGATCTGCAAGAGCAATCCAAAAAGCTTGATGAAGAAATAAAAAAACAAAAAGAGTTAATTAATAAATTAAAACAAAATAGTAATAATTGTGACAGTAAAGATATACCAGAGATTGATGTAGATCCATTCTCTAAGAAATAACATAAAAGAGGCTTCAAGCCTCTTTTATATTTATAAATATTTTACATATTCTATTTGCCGTTTAAATATTTGCATAACTTCGGGTTTAATTTCTGGTATTAAATCCTTGAATTTTTCTACTTTGGTTAACGATATAATATATTCCTTTAATTGTTTAACACTATATATTATCAAATTTGACAGCAGCTAATAATATTGACTTATATGAAAGATTTGTAATCGCCTCAGAAATAGATTTGATTTATGGTTTAGAATATATTGCCAAGTATTTAAAAATGGACTATTTCTTTAGATTGGAAGATGATACAAAATAACACTTAACTTTAATAAATAATATAAGTTTGAGAATAAACAAATATTAAGGCATCGCATAATTTGACTTTTAGTACTATCTTGGTTCTGGGAGCTCCGTTAAGTTGGTTCCGAAAAAATTCAAACATATATAATCTCTATTTCCAACCTATTCCGTCTAAAGTTCCGACCTTTCCGCTTGTATTCTCTTCAGATGTTATTTTATAAAAATAATTTGTTGGATGTACTCCAAAAGTCCACACCCAAAAATCTTAAACTGTCCATAAAATCCTAAACCGGTGCTAAATCATAGCTATATAAGGTTTTGAAACAAATGTCTAGCATTGGACACCAACGGACACTTCAAGGACTTTTCCGGCAGTTTAGGATTTCTATTTTACAAATTTCCGACCGCTAAAATACTTATTATATTTAAGTTTTAGCGATAAATCCTAAACTGACTGTTTTTCCGAAACTAACTGTAAAATAACACTGAATATATCAGAAGGAGTTCTAATTTTATTGCTCTCTAAAAACTTTTTAACATGAAAAATTAAACCGGATTTCAGATAACCTGAAATCCGGTGTTTAAATTCGGAAACGGTGGGATTCGAACCCACGATACAGGTTGCCCCATATAACACCTTAGCAGGGTGCCGCCTTCAGCCTACTCGGCCACGTTTCCTCGGCAACAAATTAATAATAACATAAATATATTTTTTTTCCAAATTAAAATCCTGATTGAAAAATCAGGATTCAAAATATACTCTCAACTATCTTAACAGACAGGGGGTAAATATAACGTTTGGCTTGATATTTTTATCAAAACCAAATGCTTGAACCCCTACTTCACAGCCTGCAGCTTAACCTGAATTCCTGATTCAGCATTAATTGTAACTGCATTAGATACTGCCATCGCCCTGCGTTTTTTAGCTCCTCTTAATATAAATTCAACTCCGCTAAAAGTATTGTTTGTTGGGGTTGCAATCTTTTTTAACATATCCTGTTGTCCTTTCCGATAAATGTATTTGCCTGTATTATACTTATCGGCATTTTTCGAAAAAACTTTAGGATTTTGAAAGAAAGATTTACATTTGTTTACATATCTAAAATTTTCTGATAAATTTCATTTTTATTCAGATTATAAAGCGTAGAAAGGATTACAGCGATTTCCTTAGCCTTAAACCCTTTTTCCTGCAATTTTTTGATTTTAAAGTCAACATCAGTGATAACTGGGTTTTCGTCGGCATAAACCATACATACAATTTCGCCCTTAATTCCACCCTGAAATTTTTGGGTAATTTCATCAGCACTGCCTGTTACAACCTCTTCAAAAAGTTTAGAAAGCTCTCTTGCAAGGGCAAAAACAGCTTCCGGCCGGACTTTCTGTATTACCTTTATTGTTTTTAATATTCTTTCCGGTGAATCATAAAATACAGTGTTGATAGATGTATAGTTTTTTAAAGCTTCCTCAATCTGCTTTTCTGTACGCGGAATAAAACCGATGAATGCAAACTCTTCACAGCTTCTTGGTACACTGGAGAGAAATGTTGTTACTGCACACGCTCCCGGCAGTGAGGTTACACTGAATCCATTTTTAACCAGTTCTTGTATAATAACTCCGCCCGGGTCGCAAATCATAGGTGTTCCGGCATCTGACACCAGTGCTATTGTTTTTCCGGTCCTAAGCTCATTCAAGAAAAAATCAACACGTTCACGCTCATTGTATTTATGATAAGAAATACATTTCGTTCTTATATCATAATGGTTAAGGAGCTTTTGCGTTACTCGGGTGTCTTCGCACGCAATAAAATCAACCTCTTTTAGAGTTTCAATTGCTCTAAGAGTAATATCCTTAATGTTTCCAATCGGTGTTGGAACTACGTAGAACTGAAATTCTCTAGCCACTTAATTATCCCATTTTGTTTTTTCTAAAAAAGTTTTGACTGCATCAGTAAGACTTTCCGGTGTTACCAGTGATGTTTCACCATTGGACGGAATTTCTTTTGCGGCTTCAATAATGCTTGAGCGGACTTTGTTGTATAAGCTTAAAGTTACATATAGAAGAATTGAAGAAACTCCAACGCCGGCCATTGCGGCGAGGAATTTCTTTGCAACTTTTCTTTTACTTACTGGCTGCTTATAAGGAATGGTGCTGTTTCCCATACCCTCCGGCTCTGCAATGACCGGCGATATAAGCGTAAGCATAAGTAAAACTGTAATAATTTTATTCTTCAGCATCTTTCTTAACAGTCTTTCTTGTTCTTTTTTGTGAATTTCTGTTTGGTCTGCGTGTACGTTTTGCAGGTTTAGCTTCTGCTTCGGGTTCTTCCGGCTTCGCTTCTGATTGAACTTCTACAGGTTTTTCCGGCTCTTCTGTCTTTACGGCAGCGTTTTCAGCAATTACAGGTGCTATTTCGGAAGCTTCGTTAATGACTGTTTGAGCTGTATTTTCTGCAAGAACATCAGCCTCTTTGATTTTTCTGCTTCTGCCTCTTGCTCTACCTTTTTTAACTTCTTTTTCTTCTTTAATCTCATTAACTTCGGTCTGGGCAGTTACAGAAGGGTTTTCACTAACCTGTTCAAGTTTTTCTTCTTGTATTGGCTGCTGTTGTTCTTTAACTTCTTCCGGCTTATTGAACTTGTTATTATTGAATTTTTTCTTGTTACCCATAGGAAGTTTTAATTTTGCTGCTTTAGCACGATATTCGCCTTCTGATGTTGCAGAAGCAAACTTAATATCTTCTATAATATAACCGTTACCCTGACAGTGAGGGCATCGTTTTGCAAAAATTTCACTGATTGCCTGTCCCTGACGGTGTCTTGTCATTTCTACAAGGCCTAAATCAGAAAGCTGACCGACTTGCGGTTTTGCTTTGTCTGATTCAATTGCCATCTCAAGTTCTTCCATCATTGCAAGCTTATCTACGCGCGATGTCATATCAATAAAGTCAATGATAATCATACCGCCAATGTTACGAAGTCTGAGCTGGCGTGCAATTTCGTGGACTGCTTCAATATTCGTTTTCAGTATTGTTTCGTCCTGAGTTGCAGAGTTTGTAAACTTACCGCTGTTAACGTCAATTACTGTAAGAGCTTCAGTTGTTTGAATAAACAGATATCCGCCGGATGGCAGATTAACTTTCATCTGCAGAGCTGCTTTAATTTCTTTGTGGATATCCAGTGCAACTAAAAGCGGTTCAGAACCTTTGTATAGTGTGACGTTGATGTTTTTATTCATGTGCCAGTTCTGGAGTATATTTTGAACTCTATTTAAGGCAAAAGCTGTGTCGACAACGATTTCTTGAGTTTCTTCACTGCAAGCTTCTCTTATTACTCTGTATAATAAATCCTGATCTCTGTATAGTAGGCTTGGCGGAGTCATGCTTTCAGCAGAGGTAATAATATTGTTCCATTTCTCAAGCAGGATTTCTAAATCTTCCTGAATATCGCTTTCAGACTGGCCTTCTGCTTCTGTTCTTACAATTACCCCGACACCTACCGGTTTAAGCAGGTTTAAGATTGATTTTAATCTTGCTCTTTCCTTTGCAGATGTAATTTTTTTACTTACGTTAATTCCAGGCTCGTTAGGCATAAGTACCAGAAATCTTCCCGGGAGAGAAATCTCTGTTGTAACTCTCGGGCCTTTGTGTCCTACAGGTTCTTTAACAACCTGAACAACTATTTTCTGTTTAGGTTTTAGCTTATCCTGTAAAGCACCTTTACCCATAACATCCTGAGCATGTAAGAAGCCCATTTTATCAGATCCTACATTAACAAATGCTGCTTCAATTGACGGTAAGATATTTTCAACCTGAGCGAGGTAAACATCTCCGAGGATGATTTCTCCTCTGTGAACATAAAACTCTGCAACTTTTCCTTTTTCAATAACCGCAGCAATATTATCGCGCTCGGCTATGACTATTTTGTTAGCGACTGTTTCTTTCATCGTTTTTAAATCCTTTTCTTATATGGGGTAAAAAGTACATACGTACTTTTTACATCTCGTTTAAACTTTCATTCAAAAATCTGACTCTCGTTATATCAAATATTTGATCAGGGTTTACCAATCTCATCAAGTCATCAGCTCTCAGAGCAGGAATGTCAGACCCTTGACCGGTTTTTAGACATATGAACAGATTGTTGTCTTCAAATCTATATGTACCTATAGATTTCTTAAAATCTGTTGTTTTTTCAAAACCTTTTTTGTTTTTCTTCGTGATTAAAATCTCATTTGAAGATAAAACTTTATCTACATCATACCGAAATTTTTCAAAATTGTAAAGTGAATTTTCATTTGATTTATAATATGGAGTTATGCGATATTCAGCCCACTGAGCTTCAATATCTACAGCCTTAGCGTATCTTTCTATCCTCTTTACAGCGGTTATTTCTGCACCTTGCGGAAGGTTTGGATTAATAATTTCTTTTATTTCTTCTTCATTAAGTTTATCATAAATTTCGATATCAACCAGTTCGCCTTCGCTCTGAGCGAATAGAGGCAGTGCAATTCCCATTGAAACCTTCATTGTAGGATTAAATCCGAGAGTATAAACCATATTAAGCCCGCATCTTGCAAGGACTTTATGGAATGTATTCTGCCAGTCAAGGTGTGAAAAGTATCTCAAAAGTCCTTTCTTAGTAATTGTAAGTCTGTATCTGTAAACCGGAATATTCGGGTCGACATGTGCTCTGGCAGGGTCTTGAGGTACAATAGCAGAAATCTTTTCAGCTTCTTCTGAGGCTTTGAAAGGTTTTGCAAGAACTTTACGGGTTTTTAATGAAGGACAGACACCGCAGTTAACACATCTGTGTTCACATGTAGGGGTAAATATAAATGGCTGGTTGGTTTCTTCTCCTGACTTAGCGCATTTTAACGCCTCCTTATACTCGTTTTGCAGCCATTCTTTGCTTAAGCCGACATTAATAAAATCCCACGGGAGAGTTTCATCAAGCCTGTATTCTTTCTGGGCAAGTTCTTCAAGAGAAAATCCGCACTCATCTGCAGTTTCTTTCCATACATTTTTGTCAAAATATTCACCCCAGGCATCGAGGTAGCATCCTTTTTTATAAAGCGCTTCTATGTATTTGCACAGGTTTGCATCGCCTCTTGTAAGAACTGCTTCAATTTGTGAAACAAACTTTTCGTGATAGTTAATTTTTACCCCTTTGATATGTTTTGTTTTTTCTTTCAGGTAATTTATATGTGCTGTAACTTCGTCTAAATCCATTTGCGGACACCATTGGAAAGGCGTAAATGGTTTAGGAACAAATATTGAAAGCGTACAGGTTATTTCAAATCCGTGTTTCAAATCTTTTTCACGTTTTATAAGTTTTGCACGGTACTTAATCTTGTTCAAAAGTTCCGCCATTTCGTCCATGTCCTCAAGAGTTTCAGTCGGGAGCCCCGCAATAAAATAGAATTTTATCTTTGACCATCCGTTTTCGTACAATGTAAGCGCTGCATTAATTATTTGTTCTTCTGAAATATTTTTCTTAATAAGGTTTCTCAACCTCTGGCTTCCGGCTTCCGGAGCTAGTGTCATTCCTGATTTTCTAACCGAGTGCATAAGATTTGCAAGCTCCAGATTAAAGCCGTCAATTCTCTGGCTCGGGAGTGAAACTGAAACTTTTTTCTTGTTAAAATCAACAGCGAGTTCTTTAATTACATCTTTTATATTTGAATAATCGTTTGATGAGAGTGACAGAAGCGAGTATTCGTCATATCCCGTATTTTTAACGAGTTCTTTTGTTATCTTAATAATATCTTCAGCTGAGCGTTCTCTAATTGGGAGCGTAACGTGTCCCGGCTGGCAGAATCTGCACATTCTTCCGCATCCGCGCCTTATTTCAACAATCGCTCTATCGTGAACAGAACTTGAAAAAGGAATAGGATAGGATGTGGCGGCGTATTCAAGAGTGAGAGGTGCGATACGTTTTTCAACTTCATACACTCCCTCTCCAAATGGGGAGGGTTGGGGTGGGGTACAATTCCCCTCTTGCAATTGTAGTTCACTACGTTCACACAATTGCTTCCTCCCCGCTTTTCGCTTCGCTTCCCGGGGAGGATTATAAGTCCAGCAGCCTTTGAGTTTGCACAACTGCTCAATTCTTTGTCTGCGAGGCATTCCTTTTGTTTTTTCGAGAACTTCGCAAACTTCAACCATCATTTCTTCTCCGTCCCCGATACAGAATACATCAATAAATTCTGCAAGCGGAAGCGGGTTAAAAGTACAAGGGCCGCCGGCTAAAATGATTGGTTCATCATCACGTCTTTTATCGTTTCTTACGGTTATTCCTCCCATTTCCAGCATTTTTAAAACCGTCGGATATGAAAGCTCGTATTGAAGCGAAAAACCAACTCCGTCAAAATCTTTGAGAGTTCTTTTTGATTCAACGCCGTATAAAAATTCTGGTTGGAAATCAGGTTCAGGGGCATACGCCCTATCGGCCATCATGAGGGGGTGAGAATTTACTCTGTCATAAATAATCCTCACGCCCAGATTACTTATCCCGATTTCGTATTTATCAGGGAAAACAAATGCAAATCTTACTTTAGCAGAGTCAAAATCTTTATTGTATGATAAAAATTCTCCGCCTACGTATTGATAGGGTTTTGTGGCTTTGTATAAAGCTTCCTGCTGATCTCTAAAAAAACAATTCATATATTAATAATACTATAAAAATTTGAATTTATTTCCTATTTTTCTTCCCCCCTTTATTTACCCCTTGCATTTACCCCTTGCATTTACCCCCTTGTATAAATTTTTTCAGGTGCTATTATCAATAAGGATTTAAGCAAAACCCTTTTTATGCTGAACATTAAATAGTATGTGATTAAGAAATATTGTGTTTCCTGTTCGTTGGAATACATCTATTTATATTGTTTAGATTGGGACTAATACATAGGAGAAAGGAAAAATGGAAGAAGAAAAGGTTATTTCCACACAAGACAGCCTTACACCAAGTGCAACCGTTCATGAATTAAGTGAAAATGTTATGACTGGCAAGGCTGACTATAGTAAAACAAAAATGTTTACACTTGCAATTGCAGCAGGTGCTTTTATTGCTTTTGGCGCACAGGTATCATTAACTGTTATGACAGGTGATTCTAATATGGGCTGGGGCTTTACTAAATTAATCGGAGCAATGACATTCGCTACAGGTTTGATGATTGTTGCGCTGACCGGTGCAGAATTATTTACCGGTAATGTAATGATGACGTTTGCTGTATTGGAAAAGAAAGTAAGCCTTCTTAAATTATTGAGAAGCTGGACTGTTGTATACATTGCAAACTTTTTAGGCTCTATACTTGTTGCAGGTTTAATCTATGGCGCAGGAATGGGGCATAACGGCGGTGATGCAGTGGGTGTTACTGCTATGCAGACTGCTTTTTCAAAAATCAATCTTACTTTTGGCGAAGCATTCTTTAGAGGTATTCTTTGTAACTGGTTAGTTTGTTTAGCAATATTTATGGCATCAACTTCTAAACGTGTAATTGGTAAGATTTTTGCAATTTTCTTCCCGATTATGACATTCGTTGCATCAGGTTATGAACACTCTGTTGCAAATATGTTCTTTATTCCAAACGGACTTTTGATGAAGCATTTCCCTTCAATTGTTGCAGCTTCCGGCATGACTCCTGACCAGCTGGCAACTATGACCTGGAAAGGGTTCTTCTTGCACAACTTACTTCCTGTTACATTAGGAAATATAGTAGGTGCATTTGTATTTGTTGTACTTTTATTCTGGACAGCTTATTTAAGAGAAGAACACAGACAGCAGCGTTAATATAATTTATAAAGACCAATCCCCTTGCGGGTTGGTCTTTTTTCCCCTAAAAATATAGAATATAGTTATGAAAAAGAAGATTTTACTTGTAATACTGGCGATAATATTTATAGCAATTAATCCGGTTTTTGCCGCACGAAAGGGTGCAAAAACTGTAGATCAGTTTGATGAAGTAGTACTGGAAACCCCGGAAGAACAGACAGACAGTATCGAAGTTCCTCAGTCTGTTTCAATTACAGAGCAAAGAGCGCCGGAAGAAAAAACTTTAAAAGAAAAACTTCGAGATGTTTATCATCTTGAGGTTGAGAAGTACGATAAACCAACTTATTTATTACAAGAAGTTTTGACAAATAAATTTGACGAAGGTTCAATTATTGATCATACTCAGCTCTGGGCTGGTTATAATGGCGATATTGGTTTGCAGTTTAATCAAGATGGCTTAAGTCATGAACACACAACAAACCACTATGATATTAATACGATTAATGTGGGGTATGATATCTTTTTTAAAGATAATAGTGCAGATGCTCGTATTATGTTTAATTATAATCCGTTTTCAAGTAGAAATTTTGTGCAGAATTTGTTTGCAGATATGTATGTAGCAACAAATAAAATACCTCATCACCGCCTTCTTGTAGGTCATTCACGTCCACCTGTGGGCTTGGAAGGTGCCTATGGGCCGTTTGTTCTGCCATTTATTGCGCGTTCGCAAATATCCAGAAACTTTGGTACGGTTCGTAAACTGGGTGCAAGAGCTTCTGGAAGTTACAGTCTTGTTGATTATGATTTTGGTGTTTACAGCTCTGATACTTATTTTCAGGAATTTTTCCCGGGGGCTGAATTCATCGGCAGAGTTGATTTAAAACCACTCGGCAAAACTGATGGTAAATATGGAAAATTACTTGTTGGTACAAGTATGGATGCCGGTCACAGAGATAATAATTTTTGTGTTATAGGTGCACATGTCCAGTATGATTACAAACGTTTTATGGCAAATTTCGAATGGGCAAATGCAAATGGGTATAACGGCCCGTCCGGTCATTCGGTTGATAAGCACGCCAGCGGTTTTTATGCAACACTGGGCTATATGCTTACTAAAAAATTACAGCTGCTCGCAAGGTATGATGAATTTGACCCTAATCATGAAATTGATAACAATAAATCAAGAGAGTATTCTGTGGGCTTAAACTATTTTATAAAAGGTCAGGGGTTAAGGCTTATTATAAACTACGTATTCTGTCAGAATGAAGCTGCAAAAGACTCGCACAGAATCATGTTAGGAACTCAAATATTACTCTAGTATAACAAAATCATCTATTTAGTTGATTACAAATGGTGGAAAATAGATGATAATGGTGTAAAATAATAGGGGAGATTAGGGTCTCATGTTCAACAATATCAACAATAATAATAACGGGTTATTATATAATAATTCACAGTTGGGGAATGCAAGCAATGTCATTAACCTTGCATCTGTAAGGGCTAATCTTCAAAAAAGCGGATACACTTCTAATCCGTATGTTGACAAAACGGAGATTTCTTCGAGCGCTATGGAATTATTCCAGCGTGATATGGATATTAACAAGTTTACAAAAATAGCAACCAGCGATAAGGAAGATACGTCACATATTGAAAGGGTTAAAGAGCTTTTCAAGGAGGGCGTTGTAGATGTTTATGAAGATGATGTTTTTTCAAGTCTTGTAACAAATCAGAAATTATGGGATGATTTAAGTTTATAAATATGATAGAATACCTGTATGGTATCGTCAGATTATTATGTACAGGACAATTCTGATATAGAAAATAAAACGCTTGAAGCAGCCAAAAACCATTACAAAAACGGAAAATATTCGGAAGCTTTGAAGCTGTACTTGAGTTTGCTTAATACAAGTATTTCCTTTAAATTGTATTACGAAATCGGCAGATGTTATTATAAACTTGACGACTTAACCAGAGCAGAAGAATATTTTAAGAAATCTATTGCGCTAGAGGGGCTTAAAAATTCGTCATATCTTTATCTGGGGAATATTTTTTATAAACGCATGGATTTGAGAAATGCAATTGAAAACTGGGCCGGAGCCTATGCTTATAAACCTGACGATGAAGCTGTGTGCCTTAATCTGGCAACTTCATATTTTTCTAAAGGTATGAAATTTCAATCAGTTTTTTATTATGAAAAATATTTGAAATACGCAAAAGAAAAAGGAAATTCATACGAGGTTATTAAAAGCAGTATTGATAAGTGTAATGAGATTGGTAACGAGTCGCTGCAGCAAGCAAGAAGAGCAATTTCAGCTAGAAATAATAAGTCAGCCATTGAATACTTAACATATGCAGTAAAAAATTTGCCTGTAAGCTTTGATATAAATCATCTTCTGGGTAAAGTTTATCTGGAAGAAAATGATTTTATGCATGCCTTAATATATCTAAAACAGGCTATGTGCTTAGACCATCGTTCTCTGGATGTACTTCAGAAACTTGCGTCAGTTTATATTAATCTGGGGGATTATACAGCTACTTATTGTACGTTGAGAAGGCTGCTTCCGCTTGTTTTGCATAACCAGCAGGAGTATTTGAAAACAGTTAAGCTCATAAATGAGTTAAATGATTCTTTTGACGCGTACAGCTATCAGGGACATCTGGAATGGGCTAAGAGGTATGATGCTGATAATAATTATCATATGGCGCTTCTGGAATACGAAAACTGTGTAATATTAAAAGATTCTTTGAAAGATGAATTTGGCGAGAGAATTGAGCGGCTGAAATCTTTCATAAATCCGGAGGAGAGAATTATAAGAATATGCCTCGAAAAAGGAGGAACATATTACAGCAATGGAGATTTTAAAACTTCTAATAAGTATTTCTCAAAGGCAATGCTTATGGCTAATAAAAATTCTTCCGAGTATAAATTAGCAAAATCAAGAGTTATGGATGTTTAAAAAACTAAAAAAATTTTTTTACCTGTATATATTAAGAAAAAAATATTACCGTGTAGGTTCCTGTAATGCTTGCGGCAGATGCTGCCAGAAGATTTATGTTAAGCATAAAAACGTTATACAAACAGAGGAAGAGTTTAAGAAACTTCAAAAACTTCATCCGTTTTATACGTATCTAAAAATTATTGATAAGGACGAAACCGGACTTGTATTCGAATGCATGAATCTTGATAAAGAAACTAATAAGTGTAAGATACATAAAAAGCGTCCGGGAATTTGCAGACGCTATCCGCAGGAAGAACTGTTTATGATGGGAGGTACGCTTGCAGAAAACTGCGGTTACAGGCTTGAGCCGATTGAAAGTTTTGAAGAAGTTTTTGAAAGAGTATCAAAAAAAAGCCCGTTTTAAACGGGCTTTTTGAATTAGCTGAGCAGCTCTGGATTTGTTAATTTGACTTTTTCCAAAATCAGATTGCCCTTGCTTGTATTTGTATAGAATTGCAGACCATTGCACAGATTTGTGAACTTTTGTGAGTTAGCGTCAGAGTCCATAATTGCATTATATTGCTCAAGATAATATTCTACAGAGCTGTATGTAGAGCTGCTGTCTTCCTGCAATGCCCTGCGCTCTAAATAAGATAAAGAATTAAAATAATCCATATACTTCAAAGCTGCTTCATAATTAGCTCGTTGTTTTTCTGCAACCTCAGCTTTAAGTGTTTCTAAATTTTCTTTATATTTATCGTAGCTATAACTACCATATTTGTGTTTAAGAATTTTTTCTGTATCAAAATGTCCATCTGTTAATAAACTTTCAAGTGTTTCTTTTGTTATTTTGCCGTCAGTAGCGAAATCACTTATTCCTCCATCATATAGTTCATTCCATCTGCCGATATTAATCTGATCTGCCTGAACAAAAGCATCAAGTATATCAGGATATTCTCTATATAGCTGGATAAATTCATCTACGTCCATTCCTTCTTCCGGAAAACTCTCAATAAAGCTTTTATCATTATCAAGCGGCTCTTGGTTTTCTATATAAGCTTTGATTTTTTCAGCATCAAAATTCTGTCCAGTTAACAGCTCTTTTAATTCATCCATGCTGATTGAGTTACTGTTGCCGTAAAATTTATCAACAGCTTCCTGGTCTGCAATTTCATAATCTCCATACTTGTTCATTTTTACAAGTCCTGCATCAACAAATGGCTGCATAACCTCCGGATAGATTGTACAGGCAGTAATCAGGTTTTCCTTCAGATTTATTTGCGGACCGCCGGAGCCATACCAGGCTGCATCATACGCTGTAAAAGTTTCTCCCATACAATCTGTGGATGCTCCGGTTGTAACGCCTGTTTCTATTGAACCGTTGTCTTCTTTTGTTTCTTCTGAAGCCGCCGGTTTACTGCTTGAAGACGATGTTGAAGTATTGGTTGTATCTGATAAGTCAGAAATATCATTATTTCCACCTTTTAATACTCCGATAAATTCGTATTCAACTCCATCGTACTCTCCGCTTATTGTTGTTTTTCCTGTTGTTGAATCAGAAGTGACTTTGATTGAAGAGATAACACCTTCTGACTTTAATTCTTTTAATTTATCCAGTGTTGCATCAAATCCATCCTCTAAAAGGATATCCAATACTTCATCAAATTTAAATGTCGGGCTGCTCTGCTGGCTGCTTTCTGAGGCTTTTGACGACTGGGACGAATTGTTTGTCGTTGTTCTTGTTTGAGATGTTTGTAGTGATGTTAATTCCATTTTTTACTCCTTATTTTGACTGCTGTAATTAAATGTCTTTATCTTATTCTTTTGCTGCACAATAACGTTAAATGATGTTTTGTTGGACTTTGTAGTAATGCATACGCCGTACGCTATAGGTAAATTTTTTGTATCACCGGAAATCCGAAAATTTTCTTTAAGCCATTCTTTTGCATTTTCTGCATTATCAAATTTATGAAGCATTGCGGTTATTTCTGATGCTTTTACCAGGTCATCCTGATTTTTATTCTCATTTTTAGAAACAGCCGAATAAATACTATATTGATTTATGTCCATCATTCTCCTTTCCTGAGAACATAACATTTTGGATAAAATGTTATGTTCTCAGGAATACCGCTATATTCAGGCCAATGCACAAAGCTTATTCTAATAAAATATAGAATAAGCAGCAGGTAA